>OGFG01002495.1_pt1 | contig 15087 bp, 7 predicted proteins | sample 1570761 | NCBI WGS metagenome assembly OGFG01 (sample SAMEA2581938, study PRJEB24529) | metagenome | biome: Human gut stool | place: China | collected 2011 | reverse complement strand
TGCTCAGGTACTTAAAAAAAATATTTTATAATAGTGTTGCGGAATTAAGGTATATTAAGTCTCTTGGAGCTGGTTCTCAAACAAACATAAATTTAAAGATTGTCAAAAGCCTACTAATTCCTATTCCGTGTCCAAATAATCCTAAAAAATCTCTTGAAATTCAACAAGAGATAGTTCGTATTTTAGATAGTTTTTCAATGCTTACAGCGGAGCTGCAAGCGGAGCTGCAAGCGAGAAAATCCCAATATGAATATTATCGTAATCAATTACTCGCCTACCCTATGGAAGAGTCCGACCAGTCCTCACTACGTTCGAACCGGTCAGCCACTTCCATTCAAAATAGCGACAATCCAACAAGACAACTATCCATATCGAATCCCCACACTGGCAATTCTGTTTTACAGCCATGGGGCAAGGTGGAATGGAATACATTAGGAGAGATATTTAATATTAAAAATGGATATACTCCTTCTAAATCAAATCAAAAATACTGGGAAAATGGCACTATACCGTGGTTCAGGATGGAGGATATTAGAGAAAATGGTAGGGTTTTAAACAAATCAATTCAATATGTAAACTCATGTGCGATTAAAGGTGGCAAACTATTTCCTGCAAATTCAATCATCGTTGCAACTTCTGCCACGATTGGAGAACACGCATTAATTACTGTTCCATTTTTATCAAACCAAAGATTTACAAATCTTAGTCTTAAAAAAGAGTATACCAATAAATTTATAATCAAATTTCTTTTCTATTATGGTTTTGTTTTAGATGAATGGTGTAAAAACAACATTACAGTTGGTAACTTTGCGGGTGTAGATATGATTGGGTTTAAAAAATTTCTTATCCCCATCCCCTCCCTCGAAGAGCAAGAACGTATAGTCTCTATTCTTGATAAGTTTGACACCCTCACAACCTCACTCACCGAAGGTCTTCCAAAAGAGATTGAATTACGTCAAAAGCAATACGAGTATTACCGTGATATGTTACTCTCATTTCCAAAGAATAATATAAAAGCTTAGTATGGGACAAACACTAACTGAAATAGCACAAACGCTCAAAGATGCGAATAAAAAAGTACAGTTAATCTATGCGTTCAACGGTACAGGAAAAACGCGTTTATCACGAGAATTTAAAAGACTGATAGTGCCTAAAGATACCGAAACAGAAGAACAAGAAGATGCAAGAGCAGAAATACTTTACTACAATGCTTTTACGGAAGATTTGTTCTATTGGGACAACGACCTGAATGCCGACACCAACCGAAAACTAAAAATACAACCAAACAGTTTTACAGATTGGGTACTTCATGATCAAGGGCAGGAAAACAATATAATAACCCATTTCCAGCATTATACCAGCGATAAGCTAATGCCTAAATTCAATGAAAGATTCAACGAAATAACATTCTCTATTGCTGCGGGCAATGAGAATACGATTGATAATATAAAAATCTCAAAAGGTGAAGAGAGTTGCTTAATCTGGTGCGTATTTTATAGTTTGCTTGCACAAGTTGTTGAAGTTTTAAATATAGCAGAACCTGCAGATAGAGAAACGGATAAATTTAATGACTTAAAGTATATATTCATCGATGATCCAGTTAGCTCTTTAGATGAAAATCATCTAATTGAGCTGGCTGTTAACTTGGCAGAACTCATTAAGAAATCCAATGGGTTACAGTTTATCATTTCAACACATAACCCGTTGTTCTATAACGTGCTTCATAATGAACTTAAAAACTTATTGTATGATAATAATAGGAAAAAGGCCTGTTGCTATATGCTCAATAAGAAAGAAGACGGTACTTACGATATTCAAATGAAGAAAGGAGATTCAAACAAAAGTTTCTCATATCATCTCCATTTAATACAAACAATTCAAAATGCTATCGCAACAAATAGCATTCAGAAATACCATTTTATGCTTCTGCGCAACCTCTACGAAAAAACAGCTAATTTCTTAGGATATCCACATTGGTCTGATTTGCTGCCTGATGACAAACAAACCTATTATAACAGAGTTATTCAGTTTACAAGCCATTCCACATTGTCAAATGAAGTAGTACCGGAGCCTACGGAACCGGAAAAACAAACGGTAAAATTCTTATTAAATCATCTTATTGAAAATAAGTACTGGAAGGAGGAACAACAATGATGCAATATAAGACCATAGCAGAATTGCAAAATTATATAGTTCTTGACAACTATGTAAAAAGTTCAATAGTATGCGAACCACCTGCCGGTTATCAGACGGAAGCCGCTTTGGAATATGAATTCGTAGATGATTTGAAGAATCAAGGTTACGAATATGTTCCGGAAATAACTTCGTCTGATGCTCTATTAGCCAACGCAAGAAAGCAACTTCAAATTCTGAATCAAGTTGTCTTCACAGATGCAGAATGGACACGATTCGTGGATGAATATCTGGATAAACCCAGCGACAGCCTTGTAGAGAAAGCAAAAAAGGTGCACGAGAACCATATCTATGACTTCGTATTTGACGATGGGCATATTCAAAATATTTATTTGGTAGATAAGACGAATATCACCCGCAACAAAGTGCAAGTGATTAATCAATTTGAACAGACCGGGACGCAAGCCAACCGTTATGACGTTACGGTTTTGGTAAACGGCCTGCCTATGGTGCAGATAGAACTGAAAAAACGGGGAGTAGCCATTCGTGAGGCTTTCAACCAAGTACACCGCTATAGCAAGGAAAGTTTCAACAGCGAAAGTTCCCTATATAAGTACCTTCAGATTTTTGTTATCTCCAACGGCACGGACACCCGTTATTTTGCCAATACGGTGAAACGAAACAAAAACAGTTTTGACTTTACGATGAATTGGGCAAAGGCGGACAATACGCTGATTAAAGACCTGAAAGATTTCACTGCAACGTTTTTTCAGAAGAATACGTTACTGCAAATACTGCTCACCTACTCCGTATTTGATACTAGCGACACGTTGCTCATTATGCGCCCCTACCAGATAGCCGCCACAGAACGTATTCTGTGGAAGATTAAAAGTGCCTATCAAACGAAGCAATGGGGAACGGCGGAAGGTGGTGGATACATTTGGCACACCACCGGTTCGGGTAAAACACTGACCAGTTTCAAGGTTGCCCGCCTTGCCACCGGGCTTGATTTCATTGATAAAGTATTCTTCGTTGTAGACCGCAAGGATTTGGATTACCAAACGATGAAAGAGTACCAAAGTTTCTCACCCGACAGCGTCAACGGCTCGGAAAGTACAGCAGGCCTGAAGCGAAACATCGATAAAGATGATAACAAGATTATCGTCACTACCATTCAGAAGTTGAACAACCTCATGAAAAGCGAGAGTAATCTGCCTATTTATCAGAAGCAGGTTGTATTCATCTTCGATGAGTGCCACCGTTCCCAATTCGGTGAAGCACAGAAGAACTTGAGGAAGAACTTCAAGAAATACTACCAATTTGGATTTACCGGTACTCCAATCTTTCCGGAAAATGCTTTGGGCACGGAAACTACCGCCAGCGTATTCGGTCGTGAGTTGCATTCGTATGTCATCACGGATGCTATCAGAGATGAGAAAGTGTTGAAATTTAAAGTAGACTACAACGATGTACGTCCACAGTTTAAAGCTTTGGAAGCGGAGCGCGATGAGGTTAAGTTAAGTGCAGCAGAAAACAGACATCTCTTGCTTCATCCCGACCGTATCAAAGAAATATCTCAATACATCCTACAGAATTTCAAGATAAAGACTCACAGGAACCAAGGAAACAATAAGGGATTTAATGCAATGTTCGCAGTGAACAGCGTGGAGGCAGCCAAGCTATATTATGAAGAATTAAACAATCTGCAGAAAGGTAATGAAAAGCCGCTGAAGATAGCCACCATATTTTCTTTTGCACCTAACGAAGAACAAAATGCAGTGGGCGACATTGCTGAAGAGAACTTTGAACCCTCAGCCATGAGCAGCAGCGCCAAGGAGTTTTTGGCAAAGGCGATCAGTGATTATAACACTATGTTCAAAACCAGCTTCGGAGTAGACAATAAGGAATTCCAAAACTACTACCGCGACTTGGCAAAAAGGGTAAAAAGCCAAGAAGTTGATTTGCTCATCGTTGTAGGCATGTTTCTTACTGGTTTCGATGCCCCCACTTTGAATACGCTGTTTGTAGATAAGAACTTACGCTATCATGGTCTGATGCAGGCTTTCTCACGTACAAACCGTATATATGATGCAACCAAGACTTTCGGAAATATCATTACGTTCAGAAATTTGGAGCAGGCTACAATAGATGCTATTACCACATTTGGCGATAAAAACACAAAGAATGTTGTGCTTGAAAAGAGTTATAATGAATATCTCAATGGATTCATAGATATTGCCACAGGTGAAACAAGAAGAGGATATACAGAAGTGGTTAAAGATTTGACTGAAAAATTTCCTGACCCCAATGAAATAGTGACAGAAGCAGATAAAAAAGCTTTCGTAAAACTATTCGGAGAGTATTTGCAGATGGAAAACATCCTGCAAAACTATGATGAATTTACGTATTTGAAAGCCTTGCAAAAAATAGACCAAAAGGATAGCACAGCCCTTGAAATATTCAAAAATACATATATTCTGACTGATGAAGACATCGCTGCTATGCAGGAAATTTATGTGCTGAAAGAGCGAAAAGTGCAGGATTACCGGTCAACATACAATGATATTCGAGATTGGTTCAGACATGAAAGAGCAGGAAAAACTCCCGAAAACTCAAAAATAGATTGGGATGATGTAGTCTTTGAAATAGATTTACTTAAATCTCAAGAAATAAACCTAGACTATATTCTTGAATTAATTTTTGAGCATAACAAAAAGACAAAAGATAAGGTTGTATTAATAGACGATATACGTCGTGTGATTAGAGCAAGTATAGGAAATAGAGCCAAAGAGAGCCTGATAATCGATTTTATCAATGAAACAGACTTGGACCCGATTCAAGACAAACCCGGTATCATTGCCGCTTTCTTTGCCTATGCCCAAGAAAAGCAGAAAGAAGAAGCTGCTATTCTGATCACAGAAGAAAGACTGAATATAGAAGCGGCCAAACGATATATCCAGACTGCTTTGAAGCGAAAATACGCCAGCGAAAATGGAACTGACCTTAATACTATTTTACCAAAGATGAGTCCACTTAATCCTCAATATTTAACAAAGAAACAAAGTGTATTCCAAAAGATTGTAGCTTTTATTGAGAAGTTCAAGGATATTGGCGGACAAATATAAGAAATGGTAATGCCTATTTGGATAGTGTAGTTCGACATGAATCTGCCTTCCAAATAGGACTATACAACCACTACAAAGTATATGCCATTTCATTCCCATTTCTCCTCTCTTATTCGTTTGTTCCATGATTTTTCCGTATGTTTGTAGTCAAACTTCAAAGCTGCATATCCACATGGAACTATTAGTATACAAAGCCTCAGCCGGTTCGGGAAAAACCTTCACGCTGGCTGTGGAATACATCAAACTTCTGATCCTTAACCCCCGCGCCTATCGGCAGATACTTGCCGTAACCTTCACCAATAAAGCTACGGCAGAAATGAAGGAGCGCATTCTGACGCAACTTTATGGCATTTGGAAAGAAGATCCTGCATCAGACGCCTATCTGAAACGCATCAAAGAGGATTTGGCTTCCTCTCCCCTTTCCGACAAAGAACTGCGCCGGCGTGCAGGAATGGCATTGCAATATATGCTGCACGATTACAGCCGTTTCCGCGTGGAGACAATCGACTCCTTTTTCCAGTCCGTCATGCGCAACCTTGCCCGCGAACTGGAACTCAGTCCCAACCTGAATATTGAGTTAAACAATACCGATGTCCTGAGTGATGCCGTCGACAGTATGATTGAAAAGCTCACCCCTTCCTCACCCGTACTGGCATGGCTGCTGGACTATATCAACGAGCGCATTGCCGATGACAAACGCTGGAATGTCTCCAACGAAGTCAAAAGCTTCGGACGGAACATCTTTGATGAAAGTTACATAGAACGTGGCGAAGGACTTCGGCTCAAGCTCCGTTCTCCGGAAGCAATAAAACTCTACCGGGATGTATTGCGCGAAATGGAGACCGATGCATTGGAACAGATGAAAGGTTTCTACGACCAGTTTGAAGGCGAGTTGGACGGACATGCCCTCGTACCTGAAGATTTGAAAGGCGGTGCACGCGGCATAGGCAGCTATTTCCGCAAGTTGCGCGACGGACGGCTGTCAGACAAAGATGTCATGAATGTCACGTTGCAAAACAGTCTGGCAGATGCCAAGAACTGGGCTACCAAAACATCTTCGCGCAAGGACGACATTATCCGACTGGCAGAAACCAGCCTAATACCTTTACTCCAAGACGCAGAACGGCTGCGTCCGCAGAAGAACCGTACGATAAACAGTTGCCGTCTCTCACTGCAACATCTCAATAAGCTGCAACTGCTCAACCATATCGATGAGGAAGTGCGCACATTGAACCGCGAGCACAACCGATTCCTGCTATCCGACACCAGCGCTTTACTGCATAAGTTAGTACACGAAGGCGATTCCTCTTTCGTATTTGAAAAAATAGGCGCCAATATCCGCAACGTAATGATAGATGAGTTTCAGGATACAAGCCGCATGCAGTGGGACAACTTCCGGCTACTGTTGCTCGAAGGACTTTCGCAAGGAGCAGACAGCCTTATTGTGGGTGATGTGAAACAATCCATTTACCGCTGGCGAAACGGTGACTGGGGAATATTGAACAGTCTGGGAAGCACCCGGTCTGAATCCCAACTCCCGTTCCCTTTCCCGGTACGCGTGAAAACTCTGAAGATCAACCGCCGAAGCGAAACAAATGTCATCAATTTCAACAACCGCCTGTTTACCGCCGCGGTAGACCATCTGAACACACTATACTTGGAGGAACTGAAAGAAGAATGCTTTCCCCTGAAAGAAGCCTATGCCGATGTTGCCCAGGAATCTCCTAAAACAGACAACAAGGGTTATGTCAAAGTCTCCTTCATAGAGCCTGATGAAGAACAGAGCTACGCCGAAAAAACCTTATCGGCGCTGGGTGAAGAAGTACAAAGGCTGCTTTCAGCAGGTGTGAAGCTGAACGATATCACCATCCTTGTGCGTAAGAACAAGAACATACCGTCTATTGCCGACTACTTCGACAAGGAGTTACATCTTCCTATTGTGTCGGACGAAGCGTTCCGTCTGGATGCCTCCCTTGCCATCTGCATGCTGATAGACGCCTTACGCTACCTGTCCAATCCGGAAGAAAAGATAGCAAGAGCTTCGTTAATAGCAAATTACAAACTGCAGACCAGCCATGAGCGAGGAACGGAAACCGGAAAGACGGGAGGAAATCCTGCGGACTGGCACCAACTGCTGACTGCCGATGTGGCGACAGTGCTCCCAGCAGAATTTATCTCCCGCATGGATGAATTACGCCTGATGCCCTTATACGAACTGTTGGAAGAACTGTTCACGCTGTTCAACATGGGCAGCATTGGGAAACAGGATGCCTATCTGTTTGCATTCTTCGATGCTGTGACGGAATATCTGCAAAGCAACTCTTCCGACCTCGACGGCTTCATCCGCTATTGGGATGAAAGCCTCTGCTCCAAGACAATCCCCAGCGGAGAAATGGACGGCATACGCATCTTCTCCATCCATAAGTCCAAAGGGCTGGAGTTCCATACGGTCCTCATCCCCTTCTGCGACTGGAAACTGGAGAACGAAACATACAACCAGTTAGTGTGGTGTACCGCCCCCGAATCGCCTTACAATTCAATAGACCTTGTTCCTGTCAACTACTCTTCCACAATGGCGGAATCCGTTTACCGGCAGGACTACCTCAACGAGAGGCTGCAACTATGGGTGGACAACCTGAACTTGCTTTATGTGGCATTTACCCGCGCCGGGAAGAACCTGATCTTATGGAGCAAGAAGGACCAAAAAGGCACAATGGCAGAACTTCTTTCCGCTGCCCTGCCGCGAGTTGCCCAAGCGGGAGAAGGCAGTTGGAACGAAGATGAGAAGATCTATGAAAACGGAACGATATGCCCGTCGGAGGAAAAGTCTCCTCACTCTGCAGGAAATACGGAAAGCAAAGTCGTGAATAAGCTCGCACAAAAACCGGTGAAACTTCCGGTACACATGGAGAGCATGCGACACGACATTGAATTCCGCCAGTCCAACCGTTCCGCCGACTTCATTGCCGGAGTGGACGAAGCCGAGTCCAACCAGCGTTTCATCAACCGGGGGCGCTTGCTGCATACGCTTTTCTCCGCCATCGAAACAGAAGAGGATATTGATGATGCCATCAACCGTCTGGTATTCGAAGGTGTTATCGGGCGTACCGAAACAGAGGAAGAAATACGGGAGTTGACCCATAGGGCTTTCTCGCAACCGCAAATCAAAGACTGGTATTCCGGGACCTGGCAACTATTCAACGAGTGCGACATTATCTGGCAGGAAAACGGAGAACTCCGTAACCGGCGCCCGGACCGCGTAATGATGCGCAACGGTACAATCGTAGTTGTCGACTTCAAGTTCGGTAAGCCCAGCAAGAAATATAACAAGCAGGTACAAGGGTACATAGAATTACTCGTCCGCATGGGGTATGATGCAAATGCCATCAGCGGGTATCTGTGGTATGTAGAAGAAGAAATAATAGAGAAAGTATGAAAACATTCCTCCAAACAGTAGCCCAAGACCTTTATTCCAAGATAGGAAGCGACCTGTCACGTACAGCAATCGTATTCCCCAACAAACGCGCCAGCTTGTTTTTCAACGAATACCTGGCAGCAGAGAGCGACCGTCCGTTGTGGTCACCCGCTTACGTTAACATCAGCGAACTGTTCCGCCAGCTTTCGCCGCTGAAATCGGGCGACCCGATTCGTCTGGTATGCGAACTATACAAAGTGTTTTGTGAAGAAACACACAGCGAGGAACCTTTGGATGATTTCTATTTCTGGGGTGAATTGCTCATCAGCGATTTCGATGACGTAGACAAGAACCTTGTCGATGCAAACAGGCTTTTCTGCAACTTACAAGACCTGAAGAACATCATGGACAACTACGACTTCCTCGACAAAGAACAAGAAGAAGCCATACAGCAGTTCTTCCAAAACTTCTCCATCGACAAACGCACACAACTCAAGGAGAAATTCATCTCCCTCTGGGATAAGCTGGGCGACATTTACAGACACTACCGAAAGAATCTCTCCGAACTGGGCATCGCCTATGAAGGCATGATGTATCGCCATGTCATAGAAGGGCTTGACACCGGACTACTGCGTTATGACCGCTATGTGTTCGTCGGCTTCAACGTGCTGAACAAAGTGGAAACCCGCTTCTTCCAACTCCTGCAAGACGCCGGCAAGGCTATGTTCTACTGGGACTACGACATATTCTATACCCGCCTGCCCCATGAGCAGCAACCGCCATACGTCCACGAAGCGGGCGAATTCATACTGCGCAATTTAAAGTTGTTTCCCAACCAGTTGCCCGAAACAGCTTTCGATGCCTTGAGACATCCCAAGAAAGTCCGGTTCATATCCGCCCCGACGGAAAACGCACAAGCCCGCTACCTGCCTGAATGGGTGCGCACTGTTATGAAAAACGATGCCGAAACGAGCAAGGAGAAAGAAAATGCCATTGTATTATGCAATGAAACACTGTTGCTGCCCGTACTTCATTCCATTCCCCCGGAAGTGGAAAACGTCAATATAACCATGGGATTCCCATTGGCGCAGACACCCGTATATAGTTATATCAGCGCGCTTATGGAACTGCAAACCACCGGTTACCGCCGGGATACGGGACGCTACACCTACGAAGCGGTACTTGCCATATTAAAGCATCCATATACCCGGCAACTATCCGCTGCCGCCGATGATCTGGAACACCAACTCACCAAAGACAACCGCTTCTACCCCCTCCCGTCGGAACTAAAAAAAGATGCTTTTCTTGAACGTGTATTCACTCCGCAAAACGATATCGCGTCCATCTGCCGTTATCTCACCGAACTGCTGCGCGAAGTAGCCGTTGTCTACCGTCAGGAGAAAGATGAGAATGACATCTTCAACCAGCTTTACCGGGAATCCCTGTTCAAAAGCTACACCCTCGTCAACCGTTTGCTCAATCTGATAGAAAGTGATGGGCTGACCCTTCAGACAGATACGCTGAAACGCCTGATGAACCGCCTGCTCACCTCGACCAACATCCCGTTTCATGGCGAGCCTGCCATCGGCATGCAAGTCATGGGAGTATTGGAAACGCGTAATCTTGACTTCCGCAACCTGATTATGTTGTCCCTCAACGAAGGCCAGCTTCCTAAAAACGGCGGTGACTCATCTTTCATCCCCTACAACCTGCGCAAAGCATTCGGAATGACTACCATTGAGCACAAGAACTCGGTATATGCCTATTACTTCTACCGGCTCATACAACGGGCAGAAAATATCACCTTATTATATAATACGGCATCCGACGGACTGAACCGGGGGGAAATGTCACGTTTCATGCTTCAGTTCCTTGTGGAATCTCCACACGACATCTCACGCGAGTATCTGGAAGCAGGACAATCTCCCCAGCACAGTCTTGCAATAGAAATACATAAAACAAATGAGGTACTTCAGCGGATGTACAACGCATACGACATCCGGCAACATCCTAACGCGCTCTTTTCACCCTCGGCACTCAACACCTATCTGGATTGCCGTCTAAAGTTTTATTACCGCTACGTTGCCGGTCTGAAAGCTCCCGATGAAGTGAGTGCCGAGATAGACTCCGCCCTGTTCGGAACAATTTTCCACCGTTCTGCCGAATTGGTATATCAAGACCTTACAACCAATGGAAAAGAAATACGCAAGGAAGATCTGGAACAGCTGTTGCGCAATGACGTGAAGTTGCAAACATACGTAGACAATGCATTCAAAGAGGAACTCTTTCATGTACAAGCCAACGAACAGCCCGAATATAACGGGACGCAGCTTATTCACTCCAAAGTCATTGCATCCTATTTGCGGCAACTGCTGCGCAATGACCTGCACTATGCTCCTTTTCATATGGAAGCTATGGAGCAGAAAGTTACGGAAACAGTAGAGATAGAGACTCCTTTGGGAATACTTCCTCTGAATATTGGCGGCACGATAGACCGTATGGATAGCAAAGACGATACGCTGCGTATTGTAGACTATAAGACAGGCGGCACTCCCAGAACTCCAGAAAACATAGAGCAGCTGTTTGTCCCCGCCGATAACCGTCCGAACTACATCTTCCAGACCTTCCTGTATGCTGCCATTATGTGCCGCAAACAAACATTGAAAGTAGCTCCGTCGCTACTATATATTCATCGTGCAGCATCCGAGAACTACTCGCCCGTTATCGAAATGGGCGCACCGCGCCAGCCTAAAATACCGGTCAGCAACTTTGCATTTTATGAAGATGAGTTTCGTGAAAGGCTATCAGCCCTTCTAAAGGAAATATACAATCCGGAAGAGACTTTCAGCCAAACGGAAGATAACGGGAAGTGTGAATACTGCGACTTCAGAAGCCTATGCAAAAAATAAAGGCAGGCATGGATTACACGAAAGCTACACAGCAGCAGATGCTCCTTGAAAGAGCCTATATGTAATCCATGCCTGAAATATTATCATCGCGCACAACTCAATATGCGCAATCACCCCAATGGAGACTGATTACTTCTTCAACGGAACAGAGAAATAGAATGTGGACCCTTCTCCTTTCTTAGATGTGAACCACAGCTTGCCGCCATTCTTCACAACAAAGTCCTGGCATAACAGCAATCCCAATCCTGAACCTTCTTCATTGTTCGTCCCGAATGTACTGAAATGCGTATCTGTGTGCAGTAATTTCTTTTGCCCCTCTTCATCGATACCGCAACCGTTATCCTTTACACTGATTACCGCCATATCTCCCTGTTCTTCCATTTTCACCACCACTTCGGAATTCTCGTTGCTGAACTTAATGGCATTACTCAGCAGATTACGGATAACGGTTTTCAACATATCAATATCGGCACTGACAGGCAGTTTCTCCGTTTTTTCCTCACGAATGGTAATCTTCTTCAAGCCGGCTACTATGTTGAACACATCAATCACGCTGTCCACCACTTCCACTACATCGATATCCTGATAAACAACATTCAAATTACCGATTTGGCTCTTCGTCCACTTCAACAAGTTATCCAGTAATGAGAATACGTCTTCCGTTGTCTGATTAGCCATTGTCAGCAGTTCGTACATTTCACTGCCGATCTTTTCGACAGGAAGATTAAGAATCATCATATTCAGCACCATCTTGATCGATCCCATCGGGGAACGCAGATCATGTGCTATGACCGAATATAGCTTATCACGCCCGGCAATGGTGTGCTGAAGTTCTTCTGTCTTATTCAATATGATGCGTTTGGCCGCCACCAACGAAATCTGGTGAGTTACACGAATAATCAATTCTTCCTTGTTGAAAGGTTTGGATATAAAATCATTGGCTCCTACCTGGAAACCTTTCACAATATCCGTTGTACTGTTCAGTGCAGTTAAAAAGATGATTGGAATATCTGCCGTATCGGGATTGGACTTGAGACGTTGTGCAACTTCAAACCCACTTAAATCCGGCATCATTACATCCAGCAGAACCAAGTCCGGATGCTCCTTATCCACCTGTTCCAAAGCCTGCTGCCCATTGTTGGCCGTAGCAATCGCAAACTTCTCATTTGTTAAGAGTACCTTCAACAACAATACGTTGGACATCACATCGTCTACGATGAGAATCTTGTACTCAGAAGGATTTATTTCCATATTCATCTTATACTATATTGTTTTCCCGTTTATCTATTAATTTCTATAACGATATTCCTTAAAATATTCCACTATCTTCTGCAAGCCATCTCCCAATTCAATTGTTGGCTGCCAATTCAGTTTCTCTTTTGCCAGCGTAATATCAGGTTGGCGCTGTTTCGGATCATCATGCGGAAGCGGCTTAAATACCAACTTCGATTTAGATCCTGTTAATTGGATGACTTTTTCAGCTAGTTCAAGAATGGAAAATTCATTCGGATTTCCAAGGTTTACCGGGCCAATAAATTCATCCTCTGTATTCATCATTCGCACCATTCCTTCTATCAGGTCATCGATATACTGAAAACTGCGTGTCTGTTTCCCATCACCATATATCGTGATATCTTCATTATTCAGCGCCTGTATGATAAAGTTTGAGACCACACGACCATCATTAGGAAGCATTCTCGGACCATAAGTATTAAAGATACGAATGATCTTGATGCGAGTCTGATTCTGGCGGTAGTAATCCATAAACAAGGTTTCAGCACATCTCTTTCCTTCATCATAACATGAGCGATAACCTACCGGATTCACATTTCCCCAATAGCTTTCCGGCTGAGGATGAATAATTGGATCACCATACACTTCGCTAGTGGAGGCTTGCAGTATTTTGGCATCCAGTCTCATCGCCAGTCCGAGCATATTGATAGCCCCCATCACAGATGTTTTGGCAGTTTGAATCGGATCATGTTGGTAATGAATGGGTGACGCCGGACAAGCCAGATTGTAAATTTCATCCACTTCGGCAGAATAAGGATAAGTAACGTCGTGTCTTACAACTTCAAAATGATGATTTCCCATCAAATGCTTTATATTGTCCTTAGAACCTGTAAAGAAGTTATCCAAACATATAACGTCGTGTCCCTCATTTACAAGTCGAGTACAAAGATGCGAGCCTATAAATCCAGCCCCGCCACTTACCAATATTCTTTTCATCTTCTAATTTTAACTATTGTTTTTCAGAGAAGAGAACTTCCCCGTCTTGTTTATAGAGGCAAATGTAAACGATTTGCTCATAATATACAATTTTAAAGGTGGATATTTTTTAAGAAAAGCAAAAATAAAATAGTTTCAGTTTCCGAAACAACTTTCCTGTGTCAAGTGTTATTAATAGAAACAAACCACTAATTCAATAGGATTATGATAATGAATGAACTTAATACAAACCTGATAGAAGCGGCCAAAGAAAAGTTCCCTGCAAAAGGACAATTGGCAAATATATTAATGGATACCCTTTATATGGGTAAGGAAGCTATCTACCGGAGGCTGCGTGGCGAAGTCCCCTTTACATTTCAGGAAGCAGCCATTATTTCAAAAGAACTGGGGATATCCCTGGACAGAATTGCCGGAGTTAGCTTCAGCAACAATGCAATGTTCGATATCAATGTAGTAGATCATGGCAACCCCTTCGAAACTTACTATGATTTCCTCAACAAGCACGTCAAGTTATTCCATACGCTGCGGGAAGATCCGAATGCCTCATTAGGTACAGCCTCCAATGTAATTCCGCAGACACTATATCTGAAGCACGAACTTCTGGCCAAGTTCCGTTTCTTCAAGTGGATGTATCAGAATGAACATATTAAGTGCAAACATTTCGAAGAACTGGAGATTCCTCAAAAGATAATCAATGTCCAGCAAGATTTTGCGAAACTTTCGCATCATATTCATTCTACCGATTACATTTGGGACAGCATGGTTTTTCTTCATCTTATCAATGATATACAGTATTTTTCCGACATACATCTCATTTCAGACGAAATGAAGCAAAATCTGAAAGAAGAATTGCTGATACTTACAGATGAGTTGGAAAGGCTTGCTATAAAAGGAAAGACAGACTTTGGTAATGATGTGCATATTTATGTGTCACAAATCAACTTCGAGGCGACTTACAGTTATCTCGAGACAAGTACACTACAACTTAGTCTGATACGTGTTTATTCCATTAATTCACTCACTACACAGGACGTTCAGATGTTTCAAAGTCTGAAAGAATGGATTCAGTCATTAAAGAAATTCTCTACACTCATCTCAGAAAGTGGTGAGATGCAACGCATCCAATTCTTTAATCAACAGCGCGAAATCATTGATGCTCTATAGAGTTCTTCCTAATTTCGATAATCGAAACTAACTGAATTTTATAATTCCAAATCATGAAAGTAGACAAGCTTATTGCCTACTTTTTTCCATTATACGTTCTTTTTCTATCTCT
>OGFG01002493.1_pt1 | contig 15092 bp, 15 predicted proteins | sample 1570761 | NCBI WGS metagenome assembly OGFG01 (sample SAMEA2581938, study PRJEB24529) | metagenome | biome: Human gut stool | place: China | collected 2011 | reverse complement strand
AATCGCCCCTACAATCTCATGGGAGCATCCTGCAAACAAACCAAAATCCATCGAATGGCTTGCCGCAAGTAGATTTGTCTGTTTTACGCCTTCTTCGAGGTGACGGCGCGGATGACGCAGAGCGTGCCGACCATCAGCAGAATCGAGATGGGCAAGACGATCAGCCAATTGGGCACAAAGCCCGCAATCACATAGCTGGCAAACGAGACGCCAGCCACAGTGAGCGCATAGGGCAGCTGCGTGGACACATGGTTGATGTGGTTGCATTGTCCGCCTGCGGACGCCATAATCGTGGTATCCGAAATCGGGGAGCAATGGTCGCCGCAGACCGCGCCTGCCATGCAGGCGGACACGGCAATGATGGTGATGGAGCCGTCCGCCGCGCCGAACACGCTGAGCACGATCGGAATCAGGATGCCGAAGGTACCCCACGACGTACCCGTCGAGAAGGACAGGCCAATCGCAATCGCAAAGATGATGGCGGGCAGGAACAGGCGGAGCGAGCCCGCAGAATGCTCGACCAGCTGCGAGATGAAGATCTTCGCGCCGAGCGAATCCGTCATGGTCTTGAGCGTCCATGCACAGCAAAGAATCATGATGGCGGGGACCATCGCCTTGAAGCCCTCCGGCAGACCGTCCATACAGTCCTTGAAGGTCAGCACGCGGCGGCAGAGGTAGAAAATCACCGTGAAAATAATCGCGGCAAAGGAGCCGATGACAAGACCGACGGATGCGTCGCTGTTGGAGAACGCCGTGATGAAGTCCTCCCCGGCGAAGAAGCCGCCGGAATAAATCATGCCGATGACGCAGGCGATGATAAGGAAGACGACCGGAATCACGAGGTCGCAGACGCGGCCGCGCGGATTGTCGGCGATTTCATCCACCGATTTCGCCATGGGATTGGAGGTGAAGAGGTCTCCTTTTTTGGCATTGTCCTCATGCGTCTTCATCGGGCCGTAGTCAAAGTTGGTGACAGCGAGGAAGACCATCATGACGATGGTGAGCAGCGCGTAAAAATTGTACGGAATGGCGCTGATGAACAGCGACATGCCGTTGGTGGCGCCGGCGCCCTTGGCAAAGCCGGCAACCGCCGCTGCCCAGGATGAAATGGGCGCGATGATGCAGACCGGCGCTGCGGTGGAGTCGATCAGGTAGGACAGCTTGGCGCGGGAGATGTTGTGCTTGTCCGTGACCGGCTGCATGACCGAGCCGACAGTGAGACAGTTGAAATAGTCGTCAATGAAAATCAGCACGCCGAGCAGAATGGTGGCAAGCTGTGCGCCGACGCGGGACTTGATGTGCTTCGTCGTCCATCTGCCGAACGCCTTGGAGCCGCCCGCCTTGTTCATCAGCGCGACCATCGCGCCGAGCAGCACGAGGAAGATCAGGATGCCGATGTTGTACGAATCCGCGATGCTGGAAACAAAGCCGTCCTGCAGGGTGTGCACCACCGTGCCCTCCAGCGTGAAGTTGGAATAAATCAGACCGCCGCAGAGGATGCCGATGAACAGCGAGGAATACACTTCCTTGGTGATCAGCGCCAGCACAATGGCAATCAGCGCGGGCAGCAGCGCTAAAAAGGTTGCATAGGCGGGAATCGTCTCGCGCACGGTGCCGAGCGCCGTGTCGAGATGTGCCGCAAACTGCTCGTCCTCCCCGAGGTAGTCGGCATAGCCGCCGATGTATTCGAGGGCGGAATCATGGTCGCCGAGGTCAAAGGTCGCGTCGCCGACGGTGACGACGGCGGTATCGGCTGCGGCAGGCGCCGCCTCCGCATCGCCGAGTGCGACAAAGGTGCCGGCGAAGGCGACTATGGCGCACGCCAGGGCGGCGGCAAGCCATCTTACTGCTCTTTTCTGCATGGTGATATCTCCTTGTTGTTGTATGAACGGTTGTATGTTGTGCAGGTTGTTCAGCCGCCGAGCACACGGGAGAGAAATTCGCGCGTGCGCTGCTGCTTCGGCGCGCCGAAGATCTCGGCAGGCGTGCCTTCCTCGGCGATGATACCCTTGTCCATGAAAATGACGCGGTCGGAAACATCGCGCGCAAAGCTCATCTCATGCGTGACGACCAGCATGGTGAAGCCCGCCTCGGCGAGCAGCTTCATGACCGAGAGCACCTCGCCGACCATCTCGGGGTCGAGCGCGGAGGTCGGCTCGTCGAAGAGCATGACCTCAGGCGCCATGGCGAGCGCGCGCACGATGGCGATACGCTGCTTCTGCCCGCCGGAGAGCATCGCGGGATACTCATTCGCCTTGTCGGCAAGGCCGATGCGCTCAAGCAGCGCCATGGCCTGCTCGTCGGCCTCTGCCTGGGACTTGAGGCCCAGCTTGACGGGCGCGAGGGTGATGTTCTTCTTGACCGTCATATGCGGGAAGAGGTTGAAGTGCTGGAACACCATGCCCATCTCGCGGCGGTGGAGGTCCAAGTTGACCTTCTTGCCGTTGAGGGCGACGTCCTTGAAGTAAATGGTGCCGGAGGTCGGCTGCTCGAGGAGGTTCAGGCAGCGCAGCAGCGTCGATTTGCCGCTGCCGGAGGGGCCGATGATGGCCACGACCTCGCCCTTTTTCACGCTTAAATTGCAGTGGGAGAGCGCGTGGACGCTGCCGCCGTTGTACTCCTTGCAGACGTCCGTCACGCGGATGAGAGAATTAGTGCTTGTCGCCACGACGCATCCTCCTTTCGAGCGCTTCGATCGCCTTGCCGGCGGGGTAGGTGATGCAGAAATACATCAGCGCCGCCAGCACGTAAGGCGCGAGGGAAATGTAGGTAGAGGTCGCCACGGTCTTCGCGGCAAACATCAGCTCGACCATGCCGAGCGTGGAGCAGATGGACGATTCCTTGACCATGGTGACGACCTCGTTGCCGAGCGCGGGCAGGACATTCTTGATGGCCTGCGGCAGCACGACGAGCTTCATCGCCTGCGTGGCGGAAAGACCCAGCGAGCGCGCAGCCTCAGTCTGGCCCGCGTCGACGGCAAGGATGCCCGCGCGGAAGATCTCGGCAACGTAGGCCGAGCTGTTGAGCGCGAGGGCAACAACGCCGGGGATGAAGCGGGAAATGTCGATAAAGCCGAAGATGTACAGGCGCGGGATGGAGATCGCGCCAAAAAAGCCGAAGTAAATGATCGAGAGCTGCACGAGCAGCGGCGTAGAGCGGAAGATCGCGATGTACGCGCCGGAAATGCCGCGCACAAACTTATTCTTGCTCAGGCGCATGAACGCGAGCAGCAGCGCCGGAATGACCGCCAGCAGGACCGAGATGACGGCCAGCAGCAGCGTGTAGCCGAGCGCCTGCAAAAAGTAGACGCCGTATTTCGGCAAAAAGGAAAAGTTAAAGAACGACGCCGGCGACATGCCGACAAAGAGGTTGCTCCACCGCGTGGCAAGATCCATGGGAGAGATCTCCTTTCAGATGTGTGATTTAGTTGGGATAAGCCTCGCAGAGTTTCGCGCTGCCAGCGCGAAAAAATCTTGCTCGTTTTTTGCCACGACATGCGCGTGGCAAAAAACACTTTGCGCGGAGCGAGTGTCGAAGCACCCGCTTGCGGGGGCGAGGCACAGAGTGGAGTGAGGATTTAATGAAAAGAGGCTCGCCTCTTTTCATTAAGAGACGCCAATGAGCAAAGCCATTTGGGGCTTTGCTCATTGGCTATGAGAGATAGTGAGAAGAGAGCGTAGTTAAAGGGGAGAACTTAGGCCGCAGGAGCGTCCGCGGTGACCTCGACGGCCTTGCCGCTCAGCTCATCGGCAGCGGCGATGAACTCTTCCATCTTGTTCTCGGAAGTCATCTTGGCAATGGCCTCGTTGATGCCGGGCAGCAGGCCCTTGGGGTCGCCCTTGGCAACAGCGATGCAGTAGGGCTGCGCTTCACCGAGCTCGGAGGAAGCGGCAGCGATGGCCAGATCGGGGTTGGCCTCGGCGTACTGCTCGGCGACAGCGCCGTCGACGACGATCGCGTCGACCTTGCCGTAGACAAGCTCGTTGACGAGGTCAGTCACAAGGGAGAGGGAGACGAGGTTCGCGCCTTCCATCTGGTCGGTGACGATGGCTTCCTTGGTGGTGGCGGTCTGTGCGCCGACGCTCTTGCCGGCGAAGTCGGCGAGGGTGTTGTACTGATCGGCGGCGTCAGCCTTGACAAGAATCATGGCCGGCAGGTCGGTGTAGTAGGGATCGGAGAAGTCGGCGGACTGGAGACGCTCGGGCGTGACCTCGATGGCTGCCATGACGATATCAAAATCGCCCTTGGCAAGGGAGGTGAGCAGGTAGTCGAAGCTCATGTTCTCGACCTGAAGCTCCATGCCCAGCTCATCGGCGATGTACTGGCCGGCGGAAATGTCGATACCGGCGTACTGCATCGTGCCGCTGCCATCGGCATACATGAATTCGTACGGGGCGTAGTCAGCGGAGGTGCCGAGCACCAGCGTGCCGCCGGTCTGCTCGGTGTTGTTGTCGGTGTTGGCATCATCGGCGTTGTTGCCGTCGTCGGTCTTATTGCCGCAGGCGACCAGCGAAAGGCTCATCATCAGAGCCAGCATCAGTGCAGTAAACTTTTTCATGGTTGATAGCTCCTTTTTCAATTTCTTTCCATCTTGTATAATGTTTGATCGTTGAACGAATTTTCATACGCTTCAGAAACGATAGCGTTAGTATAAATGTTTACTTATTCATTGTCAACGACTAAAAACTCAAAAAATGCCGGAACTTTCGACGCCTTTCTATGCAAAGTGCACAAATATGCATTCGAAAAGCCGAAAATTCACAAAAGTATGCAATTATGCGCGAATATATGCAAAAGAAAAGGGAAAAAGAGCCGTATAAAAGAAGCATCCGCAGAAGCGATCGGAGCTTCTGCGGATGAAGTTTCTTATCGGGTGACATCCGGCACAGCGCTGCGGGATTTTTTCGGCGTTCTGACGTAGGCAAAATAATAGCCGATCGCGCACAGCGGGATGGCTGCGGCGACATCCAGAATGGAGTGCTGCTTCATAAAGACGGTGGAAATGCTGATAAAAAATGCTGCAGCAGTCGATGCAATGCGCCAGCCGCGCTTGGAGAAGATGGGCGCATACCAGAAAGCGAAAAATGCCGCCATCGAGCCGATGACATGCAGCGACGGGCAGACGTTCGTGTTCGTGTCGAACACGTAGAACCCCGCGATGAAGCGCGTGAGGGCATTGTCGCGTGGGAAGACCTCAGGCCGGAGCATCTGACAGGTGGGAAAGAGGAAATAGATAATGAGCGTCACCGAGTAGGTGATCATCACGAAGCGCATCATGCGGCGAAAGCCCGGCACGTCGAAAAAGAACGTGTAGGCCACCGCGCCGATGAGGTAGACGAACCAGAATAGGTAGGGGATCAGAAACCATTCATTAAAAGGAATCAGATCGTCGAGCGCGCAGTGCATTTCGATGTAGTGCGCCACGGGGTAGAAGCGCTCGACATACGAAAAGCCGAGGCCAAAAATGGGCCAGTAGAGCAGCAGCCACACGTGGGAGAACTCCGGCGTGTTCAGTCTGCTGAAGCGAAACTGGCGGTAGTCAACGCTGGGTTTGATCATGCGAGGTCTTCCTCCTTCTCCTCCTCGGCTTCGCTCATCTCGGAGAGGATGTTGGCCGCGGCGTTGTGCGGCACGGCGGCGTCGAGCGCGTCGCCCATCTTTTCAAGCGCGTCCTTGTCGCTGAGCAGGCGAAGGCTCGTGCGCGCAATCTCCTTGGGCGTCTGCCCTGTGACCGCGCCGCCCGTGCGCAGGAAGAAGTCTTTGTTGTACTCCTCGCAGCCCGCGACCGCGTCAATAAAGACCATCGGCAGGCGCATCGAGGCCGCCTCGGTCACGCTGATGCCGCCGGGCTTTGTGAGGTAGAGGTCAGCGGAGTCCATCAAAAGCGCCATGTCCTTCACATACGAACGGACGTGGACGTTTTTCGCATCATAGAAGCGGCGCTGAAGCCGGCGGTAGAGCTGCTTGTTTGTGCCGCAGACGATGGTCAGGTCCTGATCGTCCGGCAGGTCGCGCCCGATGCGGCGCGCGATGCTCATGATGGGGCCGCAGCCCATGCTGCCGCACATCATCACAAGATGTTTGTGGTCAGCGGGAATGCCGAACGCGCGCTTGGCGTCCTCCTTGCGCACGCTGGAGCGGAACATCTGGCGCACGGGGATGCCGCAGGCACGCAGGCGCTCGCTCGTCACGCCGCCGCCGAGAAAATCGCCCGAGAGCGATGAGGCAGGGATAAAGTAGCGGTCGAGCGAGCTGTCCTTCACGCTGGGCGAACAGGTGTAGTCCGTGGCGATGAAGCAGGTCTTGAGATTCGGCAGGTGCGTCTTCACGACCTCGCTGACCATCAGCGCCGCGAACGTGTGGGTGCAGATGACCGTGTCGTACCCGCTGCCGGCAATGAAGCCGCAGAGCTTTTCCGCACCCTGCGTCAGATAGCGGTAGAGCGCGGAGCCCTCGTGGAACTGCGCGGGATGATCCTCCGCCGCGCGGTAGCCCACGCGGAAAAGACCCGGCGCGTGGCGGTAGATGCGCACGTGCCAGTTGGAGATAAAGCGCGAGACCTCGGGCGAGATGAAGCGCAGCGCGTCCTCGGTGTCGCAGGGAATGTTTTGGTTGCGGCACTCCTCCTCGAGCGCCGCGGCGCAGGAGTTGTGCCCCTCGCCGGTGTTGCAGCTTAAAATCAAAACTTTCATGAAAAGATCCGATCCTTTACTGTTGTACTTCTTGGTTGCGTCTGCTCCGGCGCTGCTGCGCGGCGAGAAGCTTTTGCAGCCGCGGCCGGTTGTAGCGCTGAATGATGAGAAACGGCAGGTTGCCGAATAGAATATAGATGGCGGTGACGACCGCGCCGCCCGTTCCGGGCCAGAGGCGCAGCGCGTAAAAGCCGAGCAGGATGAGCACAAAGTGCGTGAACTCGGCGACGCAGGTCTCTTCGATCATGCGCGGAAGCTGCGCGCGAAAGTCCGTGCCCAGCTTTTTGGCGGGGATGAGCTTGGGGACGATCTTGCTCATGTCGGGCACCTTGTCCTGCCACTCGTGCACGCGCAGAAAGCGGAAGAGCTTTGCTTCCCAGCTCGCGCAGCGGTAGGGGAATTTGTCGCCGTGGAACCAGGATTTTGGCAGCAGCCGCCCGATGAAAAACGACACGACGGCTAAAATTCCGTAATAAACGCAGCAGCGCAGAAAGCCCATCGTCACCTCTCCTTATCCCGTGATAAAAGCCCGACGCAGGGGTACTGCGCCGGGGAAAAGCCGCCTCTGCGACTGTTAAGATTTAATATAGCATAGAGTTTCGAACAAATGATGAAGAGAATCTCAATTTTTGTTGAAAAATGGTGGTCATTTTTCCGTCGGCAGGCGCACGGCGAAGCGGCAGCCGCCGTTCACCGGGTCTTCGACCCAGACCTCGCCGCCGTGGATGGCGACGATCTTGCGCACAAGCGCAAGGCCGAGGCCGTTGCCCTCGGATTCGTGCGAGCTGTCCCCCTGATAGAATTTGTTAAAAATGCGGGACTTATCCTCGTCGGAGATGCTTTTGCCCTCGTTGTCGATGGTGAAGAGCACACTGCCGTCTTCCTCGATGAGTCGCATGCGGATCAGGCCGCCGCGCGGGCCGAACTTGACGGCGTTGTCGATGAGATTCGTCCACACGTGCTGGAGTAGTCCTTCGTAGCCTGTGAAATCGACGGAGTCGAGGTCGACGTCGAAGTCGACGTCCTTTTCCGTCCACTTGCGCTCAAGGGCCAGAATGCACTGCCTTACCTGCTCGTCGAGGCGGAAGCGCGAGCGCTGGGGGTGGATGGACTGGCTGTCGAGCTTAGAAAGCAGCAGAATGTTGCCCGCGAGGGCGGAAAGCCTGCGCGTATTGAAGAGGATCTTGTCGATGTACTCCGCCTGCTCCTCGGGGGATTGCTGGTGCTCCTGCAAAAGCGAGGCGTAGCCCTCGATCGCGCTGATGGGCGTTTTGAACTCGTGCGAGACGTTCGAGATGAAGTCGGTCTGCAAGGTCTCGGTCGCGTTCAGCTCGCTGACCATGAGGTTGAAGCTGTCAAAGCTGTCGCGGATATCGCGAAAGACGCTCTTCGTCTCCACATGCACGCGGAAGTTGCCGCCCGCGACCTCCTTCATCGCGCGCGACAGGCGCGAGATGGGCGCGAAGAACGCGATGGAAAAGCCCGCCGCCGTCGCGCTGCCGAGCAGCAGCGTGAAGATGAGCAGCCACACGAACATCGGCACGTTGACGCCGAGGTGCTCAAGTCCCCAGGCCGCGAGCGCGGCGAGCAGCGCCACGCCGATAAAGCCCGCCATGCAGATGAAGAAGAACTGCACGCGGATATCGAAGAATTTGTTGCGCCGCTTTTTCATGTGCGCACCACCTTATATCCCACGCCGCGCATCGTGACGATCTTGAAGTCGGGATTGTCGCGGAAGCGCTCGCGCAGGCGCGCGATGTGGACATCGACGGTGTGGGTGTCGGTGCTGGAATCATAGCCCCAGATGTCGTCCATGAGCTGCTGGCGCGTGAAGATGCGGCCGGGGAACGACGCCATCTTGTAGAGCAGCATGAATTCCTTCTGCGGCAGCACCATGCTCTCGCCGTCGACGGTGACGCTGAGCGAGTCGCACTCCATCACCGTGCCGCCGATGACCTGACGGCGCTCGCTCGCCATCTGGGCGCGGCGCAGCAGCGCGCTCACGCGCAGTACCATTTCCCCGATGTTGATGGGCTTGACCATATAGTCGTCGCTGCCGGAGAGGAAGCCGAGGCGCATGTCGTCAAAGGCGTCCTTGGCGGTGATCATCATAATGGGGATGGACGAACCGCTCTCGCGGATCGAGCGCACAAGCTCGTAGCCGTCCATCTTCGGCATCATGATGTCGGAGATGATGAGATCGTAATAGCTCTGCTCGAGCGCGGCAAGCGCCTCTTCGCCGTTGGAGACGCCGAGGACAGTGTAACCGTTTTTGGTGAGCACGTGGGCGAAGAGCTGGCGCAGCTCGCGGTCGTCCTCCGCAATGAGAATTTTGAACAATCCGATCCCTCCGATCCTGTGTCGGCGCGCCGCGGTTTCGCGGCGCTTGTCTCGTCAGTATACCATATCTTTTGCAAATGTGCAGCAGGTTGCGCGGAAATTTTGCACGGCGGCAAAACTGCACAAAAAAAGAGCCATCCTTTCGGATGGCTCTTTGCGTTTGCGGGAGATTTAACCGCCGAGGTAGGCCTTGCGGACGGCGTCGCTCGCCATAAGCTCCTTACCGGTGCCGGAGAGCGTGATGCGGCCCGTTTCAAGCACGTACGCGCGGTCGGCGACGGAGAGCGCGGCCTGCGCGTTCTGCTCGACGAGCAGGATCGTCGTGCCCGCAGTGTGCAGCTCGCGGATGATGTCAAAGATCTGCTCAACGAGGATCGGAGCGAGGCCCATAGACGGCTCGTCGAGCATCAGAAGCTTCGGCTTCGACATGAGCGCTCTGCCCATGGCGAGCATCTGCTGCTCACCGCCGGAGAGCGTACCGGCGATCTGCTTGCGGCGCTCTTTGAGGCGCGGGAAGCGCTCGTAGACGTCCGCAATGCCCGCTTCAATGGTGGAGTTCGGCTGGGTGTAAGCGCCCATTTCGAGGTTATCCTCGACCGTCATCTGCAAAAAGACGTGGCGGCCTTCCGGAACCTGCGCAAGACCGTGCTCGACGATCTTGTGCGCGGGGACGCCCTTTAAGTCCTTGCCTTCAAAAACAACGCTGCCGTGCTTGGGGTGCAGAAGGCCGGAGACCGTGTTCAGAACGGTCGACTTACCCGCGCCGTTCGCACCGATCAGCGTGACGACCTCACCCTCGTTGACCTCGAAGGAAACGCCCTTGACGGCGTGGATGCTGCCGTAGTAAACGTGAAGATCGTTCACCTGTAAGATCTGTCCCATCGTTAGGCCTCCTTCTGCTTGCCGAGGTAAGCTTCAATGACCTCGGGATTGTTCTGAATGTCTTCGGGTGTGCCCTTGGCGATGACATGGCCGAAGTTCAAAACGGCAATGCCCTCGCAGATGTTCATGACGAGGTTCATGTCGTGCTCGATGAGCAGCACCGCGATCTTGAACGTATCGCGGATGGAGCGGATGTTTTCCATCAGCTCAGCCGTCTCGCTCGGGTTCATGCCGGCGGCGGGCTCGTCAAGAAGCAGCAGACTCGGGTTCGTGGCCAGCGCACGGAGAATTTCCAGTCTGCGCTGCGCGCCGTAAGGCAGGGAGTTCGCCTTGGCGTTTGCAAGGTCTTCCATGTGGAAGATGGACAGAAGCTCCATCGCGCGCTCATGCATGACGCGCTCTTCCTTCCAGAAGCGGGGCAGGCGGAAAATGCCCTCGGGCATCGTGTAGTGCATCTGCGTGTCCATCGCGACGGTGATGTTTTCTTCCACGCTCAGCTCGCCGAACAGGCGGATGTTCTGGAACGTACGTGCGATGCCCGCGCGGTTGACCTGCGCAGTGTTGAGGTCATGGATGTCTTTGCCATTTAAGAGAATCGTGCCGTGGGTGGGCTGATAGACCTTGGTGAGCAGGTTGAAGACCGTCGTCTTACCGGCACCGTTCGGGCCGATGAGGCCGGTGATCTCGGTGCGGCCGATGGTCACATTGAAGTTGTCGACCGCTTTCAGACCACCGAACGTGATGCCGAGGTCGATGCACTCGAGCACGGGGGACTTGTCCGCGTCGCGCTCGGTGAGCAGCGCCGGTTCACGGGAGACGGGAACGAGCTTGGCTTTTTCTTTCTGTGTCATGGTCAATCCTCCTTTTCAGCACTGGCGCGGTGATGGGGCAGAAGTCTCTGGAAGAACGCCTTGGCCTGCGGATTGTTGGTCGCGAGCATGACGAAGATCAGCACGATCGCATAGATGAGCATACGGAAGTCGGCAAACTGACGCAGCGCCTCGGGCAGGATGGTGAGCGCGGCGGCGGCAACGAGCGAGCCCCAGATGTTGCCGAGCCCGCCGAGCACCACGAACACCAGCACGAGGATAGAGAGGTTGAAGTTGAACTTCGTCGCCTGAAGGGAAGAGTAGTTCAGGCCGAAGAGCGCGCCTGCCGCGCCCGCGAGGGCGGCGGAGGTGACGAACGCCATGAGCTTGTACTTCGTCAGGTTCAGGCCGATGGCCTGCGCGGCGATGCGGTTATCACGGATGGCCATGATCGCGCGGCCCGCGCGCGAACGAGTCAGGTTCAGCACGATGATGAGCGTGATCATCACGAGGATGAAGCCCGCGGTGAACGTTGCGATCGTGGCGGTGCCGGTCGCACCCTGCGCGCCCTTGATGATAGCGGTGCCCGAGGCACTCAGGCCGAGGTCGTCGACCGTCTTGTTGCCGGCGGGGTTGAAGATGAAGTGCAGGCCGTTTTCATCGTAGCCGATGATGAGGCAGTTGATGAGCTCTTTGATGATCTCGCCGAAGGCCAGCGTGACGATGGCGAGGTAGTCGCCCTGCAAGCGGAGCACCGGCGTGCCGATGAGAAGGCCGACGATGGCGGCGAAGATCGCGCCGACGACCATCGAGATGGCGAGACGCACGGGAGCGTTCGGGATCGCGCCCATCAGGCTCTGCGAGACGACGATGCCGGAAAATGCGCCGACACTCATAAAGCCCGCGTGGCCGAGGCTCAGCTCACCGAGGATACCGACCGTCAGGTTCAGCGACACGGCCATGGACATGTAGCAGCAGATGGGGACGAGCAGACCGATGGCGGAGCGCTTGAGCGAACCGTTGTTCTGCAGGATCGTCGTGATGATAAAGACGACGATCACGCCGAGATAGGTCGCAAAGTCGACCTTTGTGGTCTTCTTGAGCGAGTTGAATTTGTTCATTTTCTGTGTCATTCCGGCCACCTCACACTTTCTCCGTCGCGGACTTGCCGAGAAGGCCCGCGGGTTTGACGAGCAGCACGACGATCAGCACGGCGAACACGATGGAGTTGGCAAGGTTCGTCGAGATGTACGCCTTGGCCATGGCCTCGATGATGCCGAGGAGCAGGCCGCCGAGGAACGCGCCGGGGATGGAGCCGATGCCGCCGAACACCGCCGCGGTGAAGGCCTTGATGCCGGGCATGGAGCCGGTCGTCGGCATGAGCGACGTATTGAACGAGCAGAGCAGCACGCCGGCGATGGCGGCGAGCGCCGAGCCGATGGCGAACGTTGCGGAAATGGTGGCGTTGACGTTGATGCCCATGAGCTGGGCCGCCGCCTTATCCTCCGAGCAGGCACGCATGGCCTTGCCCATCTTGCTCTTGTTGACGAACGTGGTGAGGCCGATCATGATGACGACGCAGGCCGCGATCGTGAGAAGCGACACATAGGAGACGGTCAGCTTGCCGCCGAACAGCTGCATCGAACCCTCAACCACCGGGGGATAGACACGCGCGGCTGCCTTCCAGATGAGAAGCGCGGAGTTCTGGAGAAAATAGCTCACGCCGATGGCGGTGATCAGGACCGCGAGGCTGGGCGCCGAGCGCAGGGGCTTATAGGCAAGCCGCTCGATGACGACGCCAAGCACCGTGCAGACGATGACGGCCAGCAGCACCGCCACGATGTTGGGCAGTCCCAGATAGAACATCGCGCAGAACGATACGTAGCCGCCGATCATGATGATGTCGCCGTGGGCAAAGTTCAGCATCTTAGCAATGCCGTAAACCATCGTATAGCCGAGGGCGATGATGGCGTACACACTGCCGAGGCTGATGCCGCTGATGAGATAGGATAAAAATTCCATTAGGATGGCACCTCTCTTTTCTCTTTCGGAATTATGGTTCGTCTGTGGCAGAAACAAGGGCAGAGGCGGGAAAACACCTGCCTTCGTTTCCGCCATAGAAACAGGGCATAGGCCGCCGGAAGCTTTTGCTTCCGGCGACCCGCCGCTGAGAAAGGCGAATGTCGGTCTTTCCTGTGCTGGGATTTAGCCCTTGACGTACTGGCCGTCCTTGACGACGTAAGCGGTCGGAGCCTTGGAGACCTGACCCTCGGCATTCCAGGTCATGTCGGTACCGGTGAGACCGGTGAACTTGAGGGAGGTCATGGCGCTGACGAGCGCGTCGCAGATCTCTTCGTTGCTCATATCGGCGGTGCAGCCGGCGGCCTCGAGAGCGGCCTTCACGATGTACACGCCGTCGTAAGCGTCAGCGGCGAACTGGTTGGGCTCGGTGCCATAAGCGGCAGTGTAAGCGTCAACGAACGCCTGGTTGGCTTCATCGGTGGCAGAGAACGGGGTCATGAGCATCAGACCCTCAGCAAGGGAAGCGTCGAAGCCGGGCATGGTCAGGATGCCATCCATGCCGTCCACGCCGAAGAAAGTGGGAGCATAGCCCATGGCCTTAGCCTGGGAGAAGATGATGGAAGCGGGCTGATAGTAGATGGGGAGGAAGACGAGGTCAGCACCGGCATTCTGCGCACCGGCCAGCTGGACGGAGAAGTCGGAAGCGGTATCGTTGGTGAAAGTGCCCTGATAGACGACCTCGAAAGCGCCCTTATCGGCGGCTTCCTTCACGAAGGTGTCGCGGATGCCCTGGGAGTAAGCGTCGTCGTTACGGTAGATGATGGCGACTTTGGCACCAGCGAAGTTTTCAGCCATGTAGTCGGCAGCGCCAACGCCCTGGTTGGGGTCGGTGAAGCAGACCTGGAAGACATTGTCCTTGTCCGCGGTGACGTCGGTGGAGGAAGCGGACGGGGTCAGCATAAAGGTGCGGTCATTGTAGCAGGCATCGGCAACCGCGATGGAAGCGCCGGTGGTGGTGGGGCCGACGAGGACCTGCATGCCGTTGTCCATCATGGTGTTGTAGGCGTTGACAGCCTTTTCGCCGTCGGCCTCATCGTCCTGCTTCTGGAACTCGAACTTGATCTTGCTGTCGCTGGCGTTGATTTCATTGACGGCCAGCTCGGCACCCTGAACGACGGCCATGCCGTAGATCGCGCTGTCGCCGGTCAGCGGGCCGGAGGAACCGAGCTTGAAGGTCTGGACCTCAGCGTTATCGGTGCCGCCAGCATTGTCGTCGGTGTTCGCATCGTCGCCCTTGGAACCGCAGGCGGCCATCGAGAGCGTCATGGCCGCAGCCATGAGCATGCACATAAACTTCTTTTTCATCGTTTCAAATCTCCTTTGATTAAATAATGAACAGATTTATCATACAAAAAAGCGGATCCGCCATTCCCGGCGGAACCGCTTTGCTGTATCGCGTTTTTTACTCGCTCAGCAATCGCGTTTCATCCCGGGAACGCCCATCAGGACGACCAGAAGTACCAGTACCAGCAGGGAAATGCCGATAATGCTAATCAGGCGGGAAATAATAATGGACGCCATAATCATGGCGCCCAGAGCGATGCAGTTGAAGCGGGAGGACTGAGAGGTGCAGGAGGAAGCGGCCTCTGCGCACATGGCAGAAGCGGCGGCGTTATTCTGATTTGCATAAGCAAAACGGAACATAGCATTAAATCCTTTCATGTATCCCTCATGTTTGATGGGCCTATTTTAGCCTCTAAAACGCCAGAAGTCAATACTGCATATTATCCAAAGAAAAAAGAGGGGAAATGGGGATAAGTATCCCATATTGACAATTTGGACAACTTTCGCGCCTCGGGCGCGGGAGGAAAGCAGCCCGCGAGGGCTGTTTCTTTTTGCGCCCGTAGGGCGCAGGGGGGGTGCAGCGCGGCAGCGCTGCTTCTGGCCCCACACCGTGTGGGGACGCGGCAAAGGGGGATATTCTCTTTCCGAGAAAGAGAATATCCCCCTTACACCCCCAAGAGAAAGGACGAGGGGAGTCCCCCTCGACCCCCGAATTGGCAGTCTCAATCTCGAAGAACTGCTCAGCCTGCGGAATCAGGTGCGGTGTACATGGCTTCGCCATGAATCTTCTGCAAATCGTCACGTCTTGCAACCGCGCCTTACTATCGTGAGGCGCGAGTGACGGTAGCACGGCGGCAGACTGCGTGCGAAATAGCGGCATTGCTGCGCTCGCCGCATTGATGGGTGCACCGGTAGACGGTGATTAGGCCGCACTGCCACAAGACTGGCAGAGCGGCACCCGCAAGGGGTGTGCCGCATCCGTAAGGCGTCAGAGCCGCCAACG
>OGFG01002482.1_pt1 | contig 15157 bp, 10 predicted proteins | sample 1570761 | NCBI WGS metagenome assembly OGFG01 (sample SAMEA2581938, study PRJEB24529) | metagenome | biome: Human gut stool | place: China | collected 2011 | reverse complement strand
GGTGCCGACCTTGTAGGTCATGTCGGAACCGGCTTCCTTGATGATCTTCTTCGCAGTCTTGTCGATGACGGACTTGACGAAGGCCAGCTCCTTCTCCTCGCCGACCAGCGGGACCATGATCTCCGGCGTGATCTTCCATGCCGGACGGCGGCTGCGGACAGCCAGCGCGGCCTTGATGATCGCGGCGGTCTGCATCTTGGCGATCTCCGGGAAGGTGACGTCCAGACGGCAGCCGCGGTGGCCCATCATGGGGTTGAACTCATGCAGGCTGGAGATGACCTGGTTCAGATGCTCGACGGTCAGGCCCATTTCCTTGGCCAGCTCTTCGATGTCCTTCGGGTCGGTCGGGACGAACTCGTGGAGGGGCGGATCGAGCAGACGGATGGTGACCGGGCGGCCCTTCATGGCCTCATAGATGGCCTCAAAGTCGGCCTGCTGGATCGGCTCGAGCTTGGCCAGCGCCCGTTCGCGCTGCTCAGACGTTTCGGAGACGATCATCTCACGCATGGCCTTGATGCGGTCAGCCTCGAAGAACATATGCTCGGTACGGCACAGGCCGATGCCCTCTGCGCCGAAGGCGGCTGCCTGCCGCGCGTCGTGCGGGGTGTCGGCGTTCGTGCGGACCTGCAGACGGCGGAACTTGTCGGCCCAGCTCATCAGGCGGTCGAAATCGCCGGAGATGGTCGCGGCGGCAGTCTTGATCTTCTCGCCGTAGATATTGCCGGTGGAGCCGTCGATGGAGATCCAGTCGCCTTCCTTATAGGTCTTGCCGGAAAGCTCAAAGGTTCTGGCTTCCTCGTTCATCTTGATCGCGCCGCAGCCGGAGACGCAGCAGGTGCCCATGCCGCGGGCAACGACAGCCGCGTGGGAGGTCATGCCGCCGCGGACGGTCAGAACGCCCTGCGCGTAGTGCATGCCCTCGATATCCTCAGGAGAGGTTTCCAGACGGACAAGGACGACCTTATGACCGTTCTTGGCCCAGTCTGTTGCTTTCTCGGCGGAGAAAACGATCTGACCGCAGGCAGCGCCCGGAGACGCGGCCAGGCCCGTGCCGACGACCTTGGCCTTCTTCAGGGCGGCAGGATCGAACGTCGGGTGCAGGAGAGCATCGAGGCTCTTCGGGTCGATCATGGCGACGGCCTCTTCCTCGGTGATCATGCCCTCGTCCACGAGATCGCAGGCGATCTTCATCGCGGCGGCAGCGGTGCGCTTGCCGTTGCGGGTCTGGAGCATATAGAGCTTCTTGTCCTCAATGGTGAACTCCATATCCTGCATATCGCGGTAGTGATATTCGAGCTTGGCGCAGATATCGGTAAACTGCTTATATGCCTCGGGCATGACCTCGGCCAGCTGGTCGATGGTCTGCGGGGTGCGGACGCCGGCCACGACGTCTTCACCCTGCGCGTTCATCAGGAACTCGCCGAACAGCTTCTTTTCGCCGGTGGCGGGGTTACGGGTAAACGCAACGCCCGTGCCGGAGGTATCGCCAGTGTTACCGAAGACCATGGACTGGACGTTGACGGCGGTACCCCAGTCGGAGGGGATGTCGTTCATGCGGCGGTAGTAGATCGCGCGGGGATTGTCCCAGGAGCGGAAGACGGCCTTGATGGCGCCCATCAGCTGCATTTTCGGGTCCTGCGGGAATTCCTCGCCCAGCTTGTCCTTGTATTCGGCCTTGAACTTCTCAGCCAGCTCCTTGAGATCGTTGGCGTCGAGCTCGGTGTCGAGCTTCACGCCCTTCTTTTCCTTCATCTCGTCGATCAGCTGCTCAAAATACTTCTTGCCGACCTCCATGACGACGTCGGAGTACATCTGGATGAAGCGGCGGTAGGAGTCGTATGCAAAGCGGGGATTGTTGGTCTTCTTGGCGAAAGCGACGACGACCTCGTCGTTCAGGCCAAGGTTCAGGATGGTGTCCATCATGCCGGGCATGGAAGCGCGTGCGCCGGAGCGGACGGAGACGAGCAGCGGGTTGTACAGATCACCGAACTTCTTACCGGTCATCTCCTCGAGCTTTTCAACGTACTCCATGATCTCGGCCTCGATCTCGGCGTTGATCTGGTGGTCGTCCTTATAGTACTGCGTGCAGGCTTCGGTCGTGATGGTGAAGCCCTGCGGGACCGGCATACCGAGATTGGTCATTTCGGCCAGGTTCGCGCCCTTGCCGCCGAGCAGCTCGCGCATTTTGCCGTTGCCCTCGGAGAAAAGATAGACGTACTTGTGAGACATTTGGTAAACCCCTTTCCAGTGTTGCGGCCGGTCGCCCTTTGCGCCGCCGCCATGTCATTTTTTATCCTTCAGATTCTTCAGACAAATACATACTATACCATATTTCCGGGGGTTTGCAATCTAAAAAGTTTTTATTTTCTCTAAAAAAATGTTAGATTTTGAGACAGCCTGCACCTGAAAAACTGGCAAAAGTGCCATATCAGCGTCAAGAGAACGCAATATCAGAAATTATATTGTAAGAAATGTACATACCGTGCAGTTCTTTCCTGCTGCGCCATGCACAAAACCCGCAGCCGGGCGTTATCCGGCTACGGGCGGCTTTGCCTTGGGGATGCGGATGGTCAGGACGATCTCGCGGTCCGTTTCCTGCCTGTCGCGGCTGGCGCTGACGCCTGCGGCGCGGACGAGGTCGAGCTGGTGGTCAATGGAGTTTAGGAACACACGCACGTCGCGCAGGACAAACGTGCCGAGCTCGCGCCGCTGCGGCGCTTTGGGCGCGAGCCGCGCATCGATGTACTGCTCCGTTTTCGCGACCGTCCACTCTCCCTGGACGATCAGGCCGATCACGCGCAGGCGCTCTTCCTCGTCCGGCAGGCGCAGAAGCGCGCGGGCATGGCGCTCGGTCAGGTGATGCTCACGCAGCGCCTGCAGAACGGACGGCGGATGGCGCAGGATGCGCAGCTTGTTTGCGACGGCGGACTGGCTCTTGCCGATGCGGCGGGCAGCCTGCTCCTGGCTCAGATGGTACTGCTGCATGAGCTTTTGCAGGCCCTCGGCCTCCTCGATGTAATCCAGATCGCGCCGCTGCAGATTTTCCACCAGCGCCAGCATCCCGGACGCCTCCTCGTCCACGTCCGCAAGCAGGCACGGGACCTCCGTCAGTCCGGCCAGCCGCGCTGCGCGCAGGCGGCGCTCTCCCGCCACCAGCTCATACGCACCGCCCGCCTTGCGGACGGTCAGCGGCTGCAAAACGCCGTACTGCCGGATGCTCCCGGCCAGCTCCTGCAGGCCGCCGGTATCAAAATGCTTGCGCGGCTGCATGGGATTGGGCCGGATCCGCGCTGTCGGCAGATACAGGACCCGGCCAGACCCCAGTACCGACGGACTTCTCGTCTTTGGCATAGCTTCTCTCCTCTGCAAGGACTTCTGACCCCTCTATAGTAGGACAAGCCAGGCGCAAAAACGCGCGAAAAACGGACGCCCGCCACAATAAATTGTGGCGGGAAATCGCCAGGAAACACAAGATGTGGACAACCGTGTGGAAATTGTGGAGAACCTGCCGAATCGTGCCGCATAAACCCCGCCGCCTGCCGTTATTTATAAAAAGAATAACGATGCGGCGGCACATTCCTTGCAACATGCAAAAAAATATTGTATAATGATAAAAGATTTTTAGGAATTATGTCCCGTGGCCGGGAAACTTCGGAATTACGGTGGCCATGTGCCGAGAACAGCTGCGGCTGTGACGTGAGAGCCGAGATTCAAATGAAGGGAGTTTTTTGCCATGGCCGTATTTTTTGTAAACGGAACAGAAGTCACGGTGGAGAAGAATCAGCGCCTGCTGCGCTATCTGCGCGACACGCTGCACCTGACAAGCGTCAAGGACGGCTGTTCGGAGGGCGCCTGCGGCGCGTGCACCGTGCTCATTGACGGCGAACCCATCCGCGCCTGCACACCGTTCACCGATTCGCTGGCGGGCCGTCACGTCATCACCGTCGAGGGTCTGACGGATGAAGAAAAGAGGCTCTACACCTACGCCTACGGCGAGGCCGGAGCCGTGCAGTGCGGCTTCTGTATTCCGGGTATGGTGCTGTGCACAAAGGCGCTGCTCGACCGGAACCTGAACCCGACAGACGATCAGATCCGCTATGCCCTGCGCAACAATTACTGCCGCTGCACGGGCTATGTGAAGATCATGGACGCCGTGCGTCTGGCAGCGAAATGCCGCCGCGAGGGCGTGATCCCCGAAGCGTCGGAAAACGACTGGAAGCTCGGCTCGAGCGTCCACCGCATCGACGTGGAGGAAAAGGTGCTGGGCTACGGCAAGTATCCAGACGACTGGTACCTGCCCGATATGTGCTACGGCTCCGCCGTGCGCAGCCAGTATCCGCGTGCCAGAGTCCTTGCCATTGACACGTCGAAGGCGGAGGCGCTGCCCGGCGTCGTGCGCGTCATTACGGCGGCAGATATCCCCGGCGAAAACAAGGTCGGCCATCTGAAGCACGACCAGTATTCGCTCATCCCCATCGGCGGGCTGACGCATTATCTGGGCGACGCGATCGCACTCGTGGCCGCGGAAACGCCTGAGATTCTGGAAAAGGCGAAAAAGCTCGTAAAGGTGACCTATGAGCCGCTGCCCGCCGTCCATAACCCGCCCGAGGCGTGGGCGGAGGACGCGCCGCGTGTATTTGACGAGGAAGAATCGAACGTGCAGGCGTATAAGCATATCGCGCGCGGCGACGCGGATACGGCCATCAAAAACTCCAAATACGTCATTTCGCAGCATTTCGAGACGCCGTGGACGGAGCACGCGTTTCTGGAGCCGGAATGCGCCGTCTCGTACATCGACCCGGATGGCTATGTGATGGTGCTTTCGACCGACCAGTCCTCGCACACGACGCTGCACGAGTGCAAGCTCCTGCTCGGCTCTGACAAGGTCCGCGTGCAGAACCAGCTCGTCGGCGGCGGCTTCGGCGGAAAAGAGGACATGAGCGTCCAGCATCATGCCGCGCTCATCACGTACTTGACCGGCAGGACCGTCAAGGTCAAGCTCACGCGGCCCGAATCCCTGCTCATCCATCCCAAGCGCCACCCGTTCTGGATGGACTTCACCATGGGCTGCGACGAAAACGGCATCATTCAGGGCGTCAAGGCCAAGGTCTATTCCGACACCGGCGCGTTCGCCTCTCTGGGCGGCCCGGTGCTTGAGCGTGCGTGTACGCACGCAGCCGGCCCCTATAACTATCAGAATTTCGAGATCGAAGGCACGGCCTACTATACCAACAACCCGCCCGCGGGCGCGTTCCGCGGCTTCGGCGTCACGCAGACGTGCTTCGCCACCGAGACGCTTCTGAACGAAATGGCCGACAAGATCGGCATTACCCCGTGGGAGATCCGCTACCGCAACGCCATCCGGCCCGGGCAGGAGCTGCCGAACGGCCAGATCGTCGGCGCGGAGACGGGCCTTGTTGAAACGCTTGAAGCAGTCAAGCCGTATTACGACGAGGCCATGAAACTGGGCAAGCCCGTCGGCATCGCCTGCGCGATGAAAAACGCGGGCGTCGGCGTCGGCATTCCCGACTGGGGCCGCTGCAAGCTGATCGTGGAAGACGACGCGAAGGTCCATATCTACGCGGGCGCTTCGTGCATCGGCCAGGGCGTCGGCACGGTGCTCGTGCAGATGATCGTCACGAATACGCCGCTGACGCGCGGCGATATCGTCTATGAGCGCTCGAATACCTGGATCGCACCGGATTCCGGCGATACCTCCGGCTCCCGCCAGACGCTCGTGACAGGTGAAGCGTGCAGACGGGCCTGCGAAAAGCTCGCCGCAGCGCTGGAAACCCACACGCTTGCGGAGCTTGCCGGTCAGGAATTCTACGGCGAGTATCTTGCAAAGACCGATAAGCTCGGCGCGGACGTGCCGCATCCTGTTTCGCACGTGGCCTACGGCTACGCCACGCAGATGTGCGTCGTCGACAAGAAGACTGGAAAGGTCGAATCGCTTGTCGCCGCGCATGACGTCGGCAAGGCCGTCAATCCGCGCTCGTGCGAGGGCCAGATCGAGGGCGGCGTCGTCATGAGCATGGGCTACGCTCTGCGTGAGCAGTATCCCATTGACGGCAACTGCAAGCCCATCGAAAAATACGGCGAGCTCGGCCTGTTCCGGGCGCACGAGATCCCGAAGATCGTGCCCATCGTGGTCGATAAGCCGGGGCTCGACGTCGCCTGCGGCGCCATCGGCATCGGCGAGATCACATCGATCCCCACCGCGCCCGCCATTGCCGACGCCTATTTCCGCTATGACGGTGAGCGCCGCACAAAGCTCCCGCTTGCCAACACGCCGTATGAAAGGAGGGGAAAGTAAGATGGCTGTCAAAAAACGCTTCCCCTATAAGGCGGCCTTTGTCGCCTGCAATGGCGGCTGCCGCGCCACGGCAGAGTGCCAGTACGGCTGCGTCGGCTGCGAGCTGTGCGTGAACGTATGCAAATTCGAGGCCATCGCCCTGAATGAATACGGCGTGGCCGAGGTCGACGAGGACAAGTGCATCGCCTGCGGCAAATGCGTGCGCGAATGCCCGCGCGAACTCATCTGCATCCACGAATGCGCGAACCCCGTCGCCGTCAAGTGCTCCAACAAAGACCCCGGCAAGGACGCGCGGAGGATGTGTCAGGTCAGCTGCATCGGCTGCGGCATCTGTCAGAAGGTCTGCCCGGCCGGCGCGATCACCGTGACGGACAATCTCTCCCACATCGACGAGTCCGTCTGCCTGTCCTGCGGCCAGTGCGCCGTCAAATGCCCCCGCCATGCGATCTGCGACCTGCGCGGGATCCTGACGGAAAAACGGTAAAAACACATAAAAAGGCTGCCGACCGGCAGCCTTTTTCATATTCAAAGCTCCCCGATAAACTCCAGCACGCATTCGCGCAGGCGGGCGATGCCCTCCGGCAGATGGCCGCCCGGGCGCAGGCCCATGCCGAGTTCGCGGCTGACGCTCGGGCTGACCGGGAGCGTCTTCACACCGTTCAGCTTGCCGCGGAGCATCATCTCCGCCATCATCGAGATTCCAAGCCCCTTGCCGACCATGCGGATGACCGTCTCGTCGTCGACGTGGCAGGGGCGGATGACAGGCTTCACGCCGTATTTCCGGAACGCCGCGCCCACGTCGATATCGAACCGGCCATAGGGCATCAGGAAGTCCCGACCCTCGAATTCCGTGATTGGGAACGTCTCGCGGTCGTCCGTAGGGTAATCCGCCGGTAAAATGGCGTACATCGCGTCGTTGTGCAGCGGCGTCCAGTCGCAGGCGAAGGCGCTCTGCCGCGCAGCGAAGATCACGTCTGTGCGCCACGCCTCAAGCAGCTCGAACGGCTCGAGTTCATGGTCGACCGTCCGCAGATCGACGTCGATGTGCGGGCAGACGCGCCGGAACCGGTAGAGGATCTCCGGCATCCAGCGCATGGCGATGCTGGCATAGGCCGCGACGCGGATGGTCTGCGCCGATTTTTCCGTGATCGCGGAGATCTGGTTCTCCAGCCGCGCGTTTGCGCGCAGAAATTCGCGGATGGCGGGCATGAGCGCATTGCCCTCCTCGGTCAGGGCAATGCCGCTGTGGTCGCGCTGCACCAGCGTCAGACCGATCTCCCGTTCCAGACTGTCGACCAGATGCGTCAGCCCCGACTGCGTATAGCCGACGACCTCCGCCGCTCTGGAAAGACTGCCGAGATCAACGGCTGTCATTAAAATTTCAAGCTTTCTGCTGTCCATGCGCCGCTCCTTTCCGGGTGGGTATGACAAGGGATATGACAAACCGTCATAGAACCATTATAATCACGCGCTTCCATTTTGCAAGCCCTGCGTTTACAATCGGTTCATAAATTAAAGGAGCGCACACAAAATGACGACAAAAAAACTGACGCGCAGACAGCGCATTCTGGTCGCGACGACCCTGTTCGGTATGTTCTTCGGCGCAGGCAACCTTATTTTCCCCGTCCACCTCGGCCAGATGGCGGGCAGCAATGTGATCCCGGCCATCATCGGCTTTATTATCACTGCCGTCGGCATTCCCATCTTTGGCGTCGCCGCCATCGGCGTGACGCACTCGGACGGCTTGCAGACGCTCTCCGGCAAGGTCGGCAAGGGCTACGGCATTTTCTTCACGTGCCTGCTCTATCTGACCATCGGCCCGCTGTTCGCCATTCCCAGATGCGCGACCGTCTCGTTTACGACCGGCGTTTCTCCGATGCTCCCGGAGGCCGCGCAGCCGCTGGCGCTGCTGCTGTTCTCCGCCGTCTTCTTCGCGTTCGTGCTGTTCTTCTCACTGCGTCCGGGCAAGATCACGGTCTGGATCGGCAAGATCATCAATCCCGTCTTCCTGCTGTTTCTGGCCGTGCTCGTGATCGCGGCGCTGCTGAAGCCCGGCGCGTCCATCTCGGACGTGGCCCCGACCGAGCCTTACGCCACCAAAACAAGCGCGTTCTTCTCCTCGTTCATCGAGGGCTACGGCACCATGGACGCCATCGCGGGTCTTGCCTTCGGCATTGTGGTCATCGATGTCATCCGCCGCATGGGCGTTGACAATGACGACGCGGTCGCCGTCGATGTGCTGGGTTCCGGCGTGCTGACTGGGCTTCTCATGGCGGTCATTTACGTCGTTACGATCCTCATGGGCACACAGTCGCGCGGGCTGTTTGAGATCTCCGACAACGGCGGCATCGCCCTGACGCAGATCGCGGGGCATTACTTCGGCGGCGTCGGCCAGATCATTCTCGCCGTCACCATTACCTTCGCCTGTCTCAAAACCTCCATCGGCCTCGTGACCTCCTGCTCGGAAACGTTCGTCAAGATGACGCACGGGAAAATTTCCTATAAGCTCTGGGCGATTTTGTTCACGCTGTTCTCCTTCGCCGTCTCCAACGTGGGCCTGAGTGCGATCATCGAGTATTCCATCCCCGTGCTCATGCTCATCTATCCGCCCGCCACCGCACTGATCATTTTGGCCTTCGCGGGCAAGCTCTTCCGGCACGACCGCGCCGTGTATGTTTCGACCATGATCTTCACGTGGGCTGCGGCGATCTTCGACTTTTTCAAGACGCTGCCCGCCGGTGTGCGGACGGCCCTGCGGCTCGACGCGCCGGTCGAGCTGGCGAAACGGTATCTGCCGCTGTTCGACCTGAACCTCGGCTGGCTGCTCCCGTCTGTTGCCGGCTTTGTCATCGGCATGGCGATCCATCTTTCCAGACGCGGCCGCGCAAAATAATTGGCACAAACAGAAATTCCGTGAAGAACCGAAACTTGTACCGGTTCTTCACGGATTTTTGATTAGGGTGTATCTGAAAACTCATGATGTGACCGGCAGCGATGGATTTTTGCGTTGCGCAAGACATTTTTTCGCAGGAATACTGACGTATTTCAAGGAAAAATGACGCGGCGCACCGCAAAAAGGCCCGCTGTCCGGGTGCGTTGGGAGTTTTCAGATACACCCTAGCGTCTCAGCGGATGGTCACAAGCTCGTAGGTATCCTGGCCGATGCCGAGCTTTTTGCCGTGCTCGATCAGATCCTGCCAGTGCGTGTTGTCATGCGCGGCATGGAAGCGGTCACAGTCGTGCTCGTGCTTCAGATCGGTGATGGCGCTGTTTGGAAGAACCGGCTGGCGGTTGATAGCCTCGGCGCAGGCCAGATCCAGCGCGACGGGGTCGGCAGATGCGAACATGCCGACGTCCGGGACAATGGGGACGTCGTTTTCCGGGTGGCAGTCGCAGTTCGGCGAAACGTCGCGGACAATGTTGATGCAGTAGCTGGGACGACCGTCCAGCACGGCCTTGGCGTATTCCGCGATCTTGCAGTTGAGGAGCCTGACACTGGCTTGGAAAGTCGGATGGATGGCGTCCTTGGGACAGACCGCGATGCAGCGGCCGCAGCCGACGCAGTTGTTCTGATCGATCCGGCACTTTTTGTTTTCGATCTGCGGGCCGTTGTGCGCGCAGATCTTCGCGCAGGCGCCGCAGCCGACGCACAGGTCTGTCTCGACATACGGCTTGCCGTCGGCGTGCATGGCCATCTTGCCCGCACGCGAGCCGCAGCCCATGCCGATGTTCTTGAGCGCGCCGCCGAAGCCCGCTTCCTCATGGCCCTTGAAGTGCGCCAGTGAGATCACGATATCCGCGTCCATCACGGCCCGGCCGATACGGGCGGTCTTGCAGTATTCGCCGCCCGTGACGGGAACCTCGATATCGTCCGAGCCCTTCAGGCCGTCGGCGATGATGACATGACAGCCGGTGGAGAACGGGGAATAGCCGTTTAAGTATGCGGTGTCCATATGCTCCAGCGCGTTTTTGCGGCTGCCGACATAGAGCGTGTTGCAGTCGGTGATGAAGGGCCTGCCGCCGCGTTCCTTGATGAAGTCGGCGACGACCTTGGCATAGTTCGCACGCAGGAACGACAGGTTGCCGAGCTCACCGAAGTGCAGCTTGATGGCGACGAACTTGCCGTCAAAGTCGATCTGGGAAAACTCTGATTTTTCCAGCAGCTTCCGAAGCTTATCGAGCTGGCTCACGCCGTTGCGGCAGCGGAAATCGGTAAAATAAACCTTGGATGCAGGCATAAAGGTGTCCTCCTTTTATTGTTTTTTCATCATACCGCACCCGCCGGATTTTGTCAACGCAGACACTCAAGTAACCGCTGATCGAATCGGCAAGAGTTGTCAGCGAGAGATTTTGTCCCAAATGAAAGTTTGAAAAGCGCAGGAATACTGTATGTATTTCAAGTTTTTCAAACTGCACAGTTGGGGCAAAAGATCCGCTGACAACCGCGGACAATTGAATCATCGGTTACTCAAGGGATGGAAAACAGGTAATTCTGCAGGCTGAACCCCGCCGCAAAGGGCCGCATGAAGTTCCAGTAGCCAAGCCCCAGCAGGCCATATTCCGTTAACAGGCCGAACTTTGCCAGCGCACTGCGCGCGTCCTCGAACCAGACCTCGTGCGGCTGTCCGGCCTCGTCCAGATAGGTGAAATACGGCGTCTGCGCCTGCTCGTCAAATTGAATTTCCGCGCCATACTGCGCCGCAAGCAGCGGGGCGGCCTCGTTCCCGATGGACTGCGCCCGCGTCGCCCCCGCCGTGAACGGCAGCGTCCAGTCATAAGCATAGTTCGGGAACCCCAGCAGAATCTTTCCCGGCTCCATCTGCGTCAGCGCAAACTCCACCACCCGCCGCACCGCCCCAATCGGCGCCACCGCCATCGGCGGGCCATAGGTGTAGCCCCATTCATAAGTCATCAGCAGAACTGCGTCGCAGGCGGAGGCGACAGCGGCGTAGTCGTAGCCCTCGTAGAGGGTGCCGGGCTGATCGGCGGAGGTTTTGGGCGCAAGGGCGGCGATGAGCGGCAGGCCGTAGGGCGCAAGCAGCCCGTGCAGACGCGAGAGGAACTGCGCGTATGCCTCTGCCAGCTCCCGGCCCAGATATTCAAAGTCCACGTCCAGGCCCATATAGCCCTTTTCCTGCATCTTTTGCAGCACCGCCTCGGCAAGCGTCTGCTGAAGCGCTTCGCTTCGCAGCACGACCGCCGCCTGCGCGGCGGAAAAGGTTCCGGCTGCCGTCAGCGTCGACAGGTGCAGAAACGGCCGCACGCCGTACTCCCCTGCCAGCGTCAGCAGCCGCTCGTCGTCCATCGGCATGAGCGCGCCCTCCGGCGTGAAGCCGTAGGTAAACGGCATCAGCGCCCCGGCAAACGGCAGAATGCCGCGCAAAACGGATTCCTGCACATACGGATACGCGTACCCGCCGACAAACGCGCTGCGCGTCCGACTCTGCTCCAGCTGCGTCACGAGAACCTGCCCCGGATAGAGCTGGTCGGAGCCGGACAGGTTCGGGTTCATCCGGAATAGCGACAGCACATCCGTCCCGGACGAGGCTGCGATGGACGACAGCGCATCCCCCGCCCGGACGGTCACAGTCCGTTCCGGGTACAGGACAAGCAAACTCTGCCCCACGGCCAGCCGGTACGGCTCCCGCAGGCCGTTATAGCGCGCAAGGAACCCCGGCGCGAGAGAAAGCGCCCGGCCGATGGAATACAGCGTATCACCGGGCTTTACCACATAGATCTGCACACGATCACCTCGCAAAACCCTATGCGCCGGGCGGCGCTTGTGTTCCGGTATTTTATATGGTATAAAACTTCATGTATGGGCACCGCGAAAATGTGCAGATGCGGTGCATGAAGTTTTTGTGCATCATTTCCGGTTGCCCCGCAGGGGCGAGGAAATGGCACATTTCTGAATATTGCTATGCTTTTGCATAGCAATATTGCGGAAAAATCGGAAATACTAAGGAGTATGTACCATGAAACCGGAAGAACTCGGCGCATGGCAGGCGCTTTTGCAGGAGGAATTCGAAAAGCCGTACTGGCAGACGCTCTCGGAGCGGGTGGACACGGCCTACGCCGCGTCGGCGGTCTATCCGCCGCGCGAGGCGCTGTTTGCTGCTTTCCGTCTCACGCCGCCGGAGGCGGTACGGGCCGTGATTCTGGGGCAGGACCCGTATCACGAGCCGGGGCAGGCCAACGGGCTGGCGTTCTCCGTGAATCCGGGCGTGAAGCTGCCGCCGTCGCTGCGCAATATTTTTGCGGAGCTTCAATCAGACTGCGGTATCACGCCGCCGGACAGCGGCGATCTGACCACGTGGGCAAGGCAGGGCGTGTTTCTGCTCAACAGCAGCCTGAGCGTGGAGGCAGGAAAGGCCGCAAGCCATAAGGATTTCGGCTGGCAGACGTTTACAGACGCGGTCGTGCAGAGACTGGCCGCGCTGCCGCAGCCCGTCGCGTTCGTCCTCTGGGGCGCGCACGCGCAGAAAAAAGCCGTGATCGCGGCCCGCAGCCCCTATCCGCGCCTCGTCCTGCAGGCCCCGCACCCAAGCCCCCTGAGCGCCTATCGGGGCTTTTTCGGCAGCAGGCCGTTTTCGCAGATCAATGCGTTTCTCGCGCAGCACGGTCAGAAGCAGATCGACTGGCAGCCATAAGGACGGCAAATCAGCCAAATTTTATGCGCAGCAAAAAGAAATTTTTTTCGTAAAAAACCTTATTTTTTTCTGAAAAACAGTTGAAATCTGCGATGTTCTGTCATAGAATATGCTTGCCTGCCGCAAAGCGGCGGACAGGGAGTTTTTTCGTATGCTGCATATTGTACTGGTAGAACCTGAAATTCCGGCCAACACCGGGAATATCGCGCGTACCTGCGCCGCGACGGGCAGCGTCCTGCATCTGGTAAAGCCGCTGGGCTTCGATATTTCGGACAAGGCCGTGAAGCGTGCCGGGCTTGATTACTGGGACAAGCTGGATGTGACAACATATGTGAATTTCGAGGATTTCCTTGCAAAGAATCCCGGAGCAAAGATATACATGGCGACAACCAAAGCCAGGAAGAAGTATACAGATGTGAAGTTTGAGGATGACGCATACATCATGTTCGGCAAGGAGAGCGCCGGAATCCCGGAGGAGATTCTCGTGGAGCATGAAGAGACCTGTATCCGTATCCCTATGCTTCCCGAGATCCGTTCACTGAACCTGTCCAACTCTGTGGCAATTGTATTATATGAGGCGCTCAGACAGCAGGGGTTTGAGAGTATGCAGAGGGATGGAGAATTGCACAGACTGCACTGGAAGGAATCATAAGACTGTAAAAGGAACAATTCGGAGGAATGTTCCTTTTTGATTGGAAAAAATGTATTAAATCATAAAATATTGGTCAGAAAAAATGTTGAATATACAATTGATTTGATCGGAAAAAATGTGGTAAACTATATTATGTAAGAAAGGAGGCCGCCAATGAAACGATTTGCCATGGAACAATTACAAAGCTGGAAAGAAAAGGGAAAAAGAAAACCCATGATTATTATGGGCGCAAGACAGGTGGGAAAAACATGGTTAATGAAGGAATTCGGAAGACAATTTTTCCCCAAAGTGGCATATGTATCCTTTTATAATAATAAGAGAATGAGCGATGTCTTTGAGATGGATTTTGACATTCAGAGAATTCTTATGAATCTTAATATCGAAACAGGGGTCACAATTACTCCCGGAGATACGTTGATCATTCTGGATGAAATTCAGGATGCACCGAGAGTCCTGGAATCTCTGAAGTATTTCTGCGAAGATGCACCGGAGTATCATGTTCTTGCAGCGGGGTCCCTGTTAGGAGTAGCGATTCATCAGGGAGTATCTTATCCGGTAGGCAAGGTGGAACTGTTGGATCTCTATCCTTTGAATTTTAGGGAATTTCTATGCGCCATGGGGGAAGAAGCTTTGTCTGGGGCATTGGACAGCAAGGACTTTTCCATTATAGACAACTTTTCGGATAAATACCTATTTTGGCTAAAAAATTATTATTATACCGGTGGAATGCCTGCAGTAGTTGACCTTTTCAGAGAGCAGAAGGACTATGCCGGTGTTCGGGAGTTACAAAAAGACATAGTACGTCAGTACCGGGGAGACTTTGGAAAACATATAGATGCCAAAGATCTTCCCAGAATTCGTATGGTATGGGAATCCATTCCGATACAGCTGGCAAAGGAAAATAAGAAGTTTTTCTTCGGACAGATAAAAAAAGGAGCCAGAAGTGCAGATTTTGAAATTGCGATACAGTGGCTCTTGGATTGCGGACTGATTTACAAGGTAAATCGTGTGAATGAGCCACATGTACCGCTGGCTGCATACAAAGAGATGAACGTATATAAACTGTTTGTACTGGATGTAGGACTGCTGGGGGCAATGAGTGATTTAGATGCCATGAGTATTCTGGAGGGCAATGATATTTTTGTTGAATTTAAAGGCGCATTGACGGAACAATACGTATTACAACAGATTATTTCGGATACAAAATATACACCTTATTATTACGGAACGGAAAAAGCAACCTTTGAACAGGATTTTATGATACAAATGGGAAAAGATGTTGTTCCCATCGAAGTAAAAGCAGAGACAAACCTGAAATCGCAGAGCCTGAAATGTTATTGTGAAAAATATCATCCGCAGAAAGCTATCCCCGTTAGGGCAAAGAAATATATTGCTTAGGGTTGGATGAAAAATGTACCGTTATATGCGGTGTGCACTTTGTAATGAATAGATAAAAGTACAGAGGAGAAAATATATATGCAGATCCATGATACAGCATTTATAGCGCCTGGAGCAGTGGTGCTTTGAGATGCGACCATT
>OGFG01002474.1_pt1 | contig 15180 bp, 10 predicted proteins | sample 1570761 | NCBI WGS metagenome assembly OGFG01 (sample SAMEA2581938, study PRJEB24529) | metagenome | biome: Human gut stool | place: China | collected 2011 | reverse complement strand
CGCGGTCGCGTTGCGGGCGCGGGTGCAGTCGATCTCGAGCGTGTTGCGGCCGTAGCGCCGGATCTCCGCGCCCATATCGCGCAGGATCTCCAGCAGCAGACGAACGTCTGAAATATCCGGTACGTTTTCGATCCGGCAGGGGCCGCTGACGAGCAGCGTGGCCGGCAGGATCGCGACCGCCGCGTTCTTGGCCCCGGAAATGGTCACGGAGCCGGAAAGCTTTGTGCCGCCTTGAACGATGTATTTGATCAAAATGTAATCCCTCTTTGGTAGCGTCAGTTGACATCAGTTGACACTAAGAGTGTTTGCGGAAATGCGTTATGTTAACAAAGCCAAATTCGGCCGCTATTAGAATAGCACACCACGGCAGGAATGTAAAGGAAAATGACAATGCAGCAGCAGGAAATCTTCAGATTTTCTTCATAATTCGACAGGCGCAGACGGCGGACGCTATGTTTCCGCCGTGATTTCGCGCGTAATGCCGTTGATAAAAAAGCTTCCCGCGTCCGTTTCGACCAGCCAGACCGGCACGAAGCGGATGCCCGTACCGGCCTGATCGGACGGCAGATACGCCTGCGTAAGACCCGTCACCGCACTTCCAACCCAGCCGAGCGCGTCACGCCGGGCCAGCAGCTGCGCCAGCGCGTCAGCGGCGGAGATGGCCTCCTGCTCCGACACGCGCGTAATGGAGCTTCCGCCGGTATAAAACGTGCCCTCGACCGCCGTGAGGCAATCGTCCGTGTAGGTTAGCGCCAGCTGGTTGCCGAGCACCGGCACGCCGAGCAGCGTCTGCGAGGTGCGGATCTGCACGGCGCCCGTCTCCGTCTGCTCCCGCGTGAGGGTCTGATATTGAAAATCCATGGCGCGCAGCAGCTTTTCTGCGGCCTTTTCAGAACTCCGCACCCGGCTGCCACCGGTCATCACGGCGGAGAAGCCGCCCGTGCGCGTGATATGGAGCGTCCCAAGCTCGGATTCGTAGGTGCTCTCAAAGCCGGATTCGCCTGCGGGCGCGGCCTTCGCGCCGAGCAGCGCCTGCGCGGCGGTCTGCGCGCCGTCCTCAGAAAGCTCGACGCTGTAGAGCACGGGACTGCGCGGAAGCTCGTCGAGCAAAACGGAAAGGCCGTAGCTCTCGTAGAGTGTCTTCAGCTCCTGCAGCATCTGCCGCTGCTCATGCGTCTGCGCAAGCCGGTTCGGAACGACGATGCACAGAAGCCCCAGCGCACAGAGCGTCAGAATGAGAAGGATCAGATTTTTCATGCGCGAAGCGCTCATGGCGGCTCCTCCTGATGGAAAATTTGAGTCAGTGGTGCGATGGATACGGCGGAAAGCAGCTGTTCTAAAGAGGTCTTCGGCGAATCTGTATGGATTTACCCACTTGTTTGTAGGGGCCGATGCCCACATCGGCCCGCTGGGAAATTGCGAATTCGCCTAAGATTCCCGCAGAAACGGTGCGTTCTGCCGGGTCGATGTGGGCATCGACCCCTACGATTAACAGCGAAAAGCCTGCGGATTCGCATCGGACTATCGCTTTTCGCAATTACCTGCTGCGACCTCTCAGGCGCTCCCGCATATCGCGGGCGGGTGCATATCACGCTTACTCCGTCTCCCACCCGGCGGTGAGTTCACCGCCGGTGCCTTCGGCGTACAGAAGGCGGAGCGTGCCGCCCTTCGGCAGGCAGGCGGCTGCCTGCGCGGCGGGCAGGAGCGCTGCGGGCGTTGACGAGGCCGTGTAGCTGCGGTACAGGACGGAGGCATTCGTGATCTGCGTGCCGTCGAAGCGGAGCTCGATCGCGCCGCGCGGTGCGATCTCGATGCCGGACAGATAATAGCCGAAGGTGCACACGGCGCTCTGGCCGTCGGCCCGATAGCTTTGCAGATAGACCCGCGCCTCGCCGTAGCTGTCACCGGTCAGGCGGCTGAGGAGGCTGCGCGCAGCCTCGATGCGGTCAAGCGCGCCTGCCGACGCGCTCTGGAAGCGGTCGTCCGGCTGGAGGATCTGCAGTTCAATTCTGCCCTGCGCGCTCACGCGCAGGCGCAGGCCGGTTTCGGTAAAGGACGTCGTGCCGTCGTTTCCGACGAAGCGTGCATCGCCGTAAGGGTTGATGCCGATCTGGGTTGCGAGGGCGGAAATAAATCGCGCGTCGCACGGGTTCGTGCCGAGGCCGGTGCAGACGGCGGCGCTTGACGCGCTGATGAGCGAGAGCGGATCGAGCGCGCTGTAGGGCGCGTCGTCCGATTCAAACGCGAAGAAGCTGCCGTCCGGGACGGCGGCGGAAAGCTCGGCCGCAAGCGTCTCGGCGGAAAGCGCCGTCTGCGCGCGATAGCAGCCGTCGCCCAGCAGATACAGCTGAACCGTCTCTCCGTCCAGCGCCAGCACGTACCACTGCGCGTCCGCGCCCTCCGGCGCGCGCACGTTCAGCCATGCGCCAAGCACGGCGGGGGAAATTTGTCCCGGGAAGCAGAAGGCCGCGCCGGGCTTCCGCAAAGCGGCATAAAACGCCGATTCGGCGCACGCCTGCGGCGTCTCGGCGCTTTCGAGCGCCTGCGCAAGCAGCCCTCCGTACTGCCCGTAGAGCGTATCGAGGGCGGCAAAGTCATACTGTGCGCTTTGACGGCCTGCCTCAGTGCTCAGCGTGACGGCGATGGGCTGCGCTGCGCCGATGAATGCGCTGCCGGTGGCGGGCGCGGTATAGGTCAGCTCCGCTTCATTGAGGCCGAACAGCCCCGCAAACGGGCGCAGCGCGCTTGCCAGCCATTTGGTCTGCGTGAGCGTCTTTGTCGGCAGGCACATGATCGCAAGCGTCACGTTGACCAGCACGAGAAACACGATCAGAATGTCCTTTCCGATCTCCAGCAGCCTCCGGCCATGGTCATGTCTTCGTTTCTGCTTCATGCCTGCGCCTCCGCGGCGGGCATGGTGATGAGGACCGAGGTACCCTTGCCGTATTCGGACGAAATTTCAATGCTGCCCTTGTGCTGGTTCAAAATCTCCTGCGCGATGGAAAGGCCGAGGCCCGTGCCGCCGGATTCGCGCGAACGCGCCTTGTCCACACGGTAGAACCGGTCAAACAGGCGCGGCAGATCCTTTTCGGGGATGCCGATGCCGTTGTCGGTCACGCGGACAAAGACGTTTTTGCCGCTCGTGCCGACGGTCATGTCGATTTTGCCGCCGTCGGGCGTATACTTGACAGCGTTGGAGACGATGTTGGTAATGACCTGCTCGATGCGCTCCCGGTCGCCGTTGACGTCGGGAATGTCCCCCTCGCAGGTGAGCGTCATAGTGTGGTGGTGGTTCTGCTCGGCGTTGAGCTTTGCCGCGTCATACACATTCTGCACGGCTTTTAAGAACGGGAACCGGGAGATGTTCATCTCCATCTTGCCGTAATCGATCTTGCTGAGCGTGAGCAGATCCTGCACGATGCGGGTCATGCGGTCGGCCTCGCTGATGATGACGTTCATGAAATTGGAGCGCAGCTCCGGCGGCAGCTCGTCGCCGGTGTCGACGATCGTTTCGGCGTAGGATTTGATATTGGTCAGCGGCGTTCGCAGCTCGTGCGAGACGTTGGCGACGAATTCGCGCTTGAGCTGCTCGCTCCTGCGCTGCTCGGTGACGTCGTGGATGACGACGAGCACACCGCCCTGCGCGTGGTCGGACGAGAACGGGGCCATGAACAGTTCCAGCTCCCGTTCGCCGACGGTCTTCTGCGCCTCGATATACTGCGGTCTGCGCAGCGTCAGGAGCGTGTCAAGCTCGGCTTCCTTCGAGAAAATTTCGTCGAAGGTCGTCTGGCTTGACAGGTTCTGCGCGAGCATCTGCGTGGCGGCGGGGTTATAGTGGATGACGCTGCCCGCCGTATTGAACGCGACGACGCCGTCGGTCATGTGCAGAAACAGCGTGGAAAGCTTGTTGCGCTCGTTCTCCGCCTCGGAGATCGTGTCCTGCAGGACCTTTGCCATGTGGTTGAAGTTCCGGGTCAGATCGCCGATCTCGTCGCGGCTGTCGACCGTGACGCGGTTCGCGAAATCTCCCGCCGCGACGCGCTTTGTGCCGACGGTCAGCGCGCGGATGGGTGTGATCAGAATCTGCGACAGCAGGAACGACAAGATCACGCAGATCACCAGACCCAGCGCCAGCGCGCGCAGGATGATGATCAGCAGCTCGCTCGTCAGCGCGTCGACCGTGGCGCGGTTGTCGCGGATGTAGGCGATATACTGCGCGCCGTCCGACTCGACGGGGACGGCCAGATCCATATAATCGTTCGTGACCGAGCTGCTCTGCCCGACCTCGCCGTTCATGGCGGACAGAATGTTCTGCGTCATCACGACCGTGGTGCGCTGGTTCGAGCTGTCGAGCACGGAGCCGGTCTGGTCAAGAATGTAGACGTTGCGGCCCGTGATATCGATGCCAAGCCCGGCCTGCGCCATGAGAAGTTCCTTCATCTGCGCGGGGGCGTTGTCCTCCGCCGAGAGCCTTTGCAGCTGGGCGATGAATTCCGGGGTAAACGTGCCCTCCATCTGCTCATAGAACTGGGACACATAGAAATTGCCGACGCCGCTCATCAAAAACGCGCCTGTCGTCAGCATCAGGGCCAGGATCAGGATCACCATGATCATGACCATCTTCATGCGCAGGGACCGCATGGCCGCCCCTCCTTTCTCGCGCGGGAAGCTGCGTTATCCCGCGAAATAATAGCCGACGCCGCGCCGGGTCAGGATATACTGGGGCTTGCCGGGGTCGTCCTCGATCTTCTCGCGCAGCCGCCGCACGGTCACGTCGACCGTGCGCATATCCCCGTAATAGTCATAGTTCCATACCCGCTGCATCAGATCCTCGCGGGAGAAGACCTTTCCGCGTTCGCGGATAAGATAGGAGAGAAGGTCGTATTCCTTCTGTGTCAGATCGACCGGCGCACCGTTTTTCGTCACCTGATAGGTTTCGGGGTTTAGGCACAGGCCATTTGCCTCAACGGTATTTGCCGTGCCGGAGGCCTGCGCGGAAGCGTATTCCATGCTGCGGCGGCGGATATTCGCCTTGACGCGGGCCATCAGCTCCTTCATGGAGAAGGGCTTGGTCATATAGTCGTCCGCGCCGGTCTCAAGGCCGAAGACCTTGTCCATCTCCTCCTCACGGGCGGTAAGCATGATGATGGGCGTGGTGCGGTTTTCGCCGCGGAGCGTCTTGCAGATGTCAAAGCCGTTCATTTTCGGCAGCATGACATCCAGTAAGATCAGATCCGGGTCCTTTGTCTGCGCAAGCTGCAGGCCCGTCTGGCCGTCAAGCGCCTCAAGCGTCTCATAGCCCTCGCGCTTGAGATTGAATTTCAGGATCTCCACGATCGCGCGTTCATCCTCTACGATCAGGACTGTCTTTGCCATAGTGCATCCTCCTGTTTTTAAACCGGGCGGCGAAGCGCCTTCGGATAGTGATTTTTGAGCTGGCTTCCGTCGCCCTTTGCCCAGCCGAGCGAAAGCCCGTCCGCCTGCACGAGCGTCCAGCCGCGCTTGTCGGACGGCAGCACGTCGCCGGACAGATACCGGGCAAGCAGCGGGTCGGATTCTTCAAGCGAGACGCTGCTTTCCAGCGTTTCCAGCCACAGCGCCCACGCGTGTGCGGGCGCAAAGCGGTTTTTCAGGACTGCGCCAAGCTCCAGCCCCGCGCGCAGCACCCGCAGCCCCTTTACCTCCGGCAGCGCCTGCGGGACGAGATAGCACACGTCCCCGAACCGCAGCAGCTTCCCCTCCGGCAGCGCGGCGCCGGTCTGGCTGCGGAACGCCGCAAGCTCCGGCGGGCATTTGGCCGCAGGCTCCGGCGGAAGCACTGCGGGCGCTTCGTCCCCCGCCCGGCGGAGGACGGCGGCATAGTGCCCCTCGCCCAAAAGCTTATGCGGCCAGAGGCGGAACGTTTTTTCCAATCCCGGCGCGGGATTCGCCACCCAATCGGGTCTGCCGGGAGAAAAGAACGGCACGTCCGGCTTTTCTACAGAAAAATCGGGATTTTTCCACAAAAAGTCCGAGATCACGCCCTCGTTTTCCACAGGAGAGAACGTGCACGTGGAGTAAACCAGCCGCCCGCCGGGGCGGAGCATGGCTGCGGCGGAGGTCAGAATCTCCAGCTGGCGGTTGGCGCAGATGGCGTTCGTGTCCTCCGTCCAGTCGGTGACGGCGGCCTCCTCCTTGCGGAACATCCCCTCGCCGGAGCAGGGAGCGTCGACGAGAATTTTATCAAAATACCCCGCGAAGCGCTCTTCCAGCCGCTTCGGGTGCTCGTTCAGGACCAGCGCGTTGGAAATGCCCAGCCGCTCAATATTCCCGGAAAGAATTTTCGCGCGTTTGGCGTTAATCTCATTGCAGACCAGAAGCCCCTTCCCCAGCAGCTTGCCCGCCAGCTGCGTCGATTTCCCGCCGGGGGCCGCGCACAGGTCGAGCACGCGCTCGCCCGGCTGCGGGTCCAAAAGCTCCGCCGGGGCCATGGCGCTCGGCTCCTGCAGATAATAAAGCCCCGCCGCGTGATACGGCGATAAGCCGGGCCGGGAGACCGCGTCATAATAAAACCCCGTCGGGCACCACGGCACGGGAGAGAGCGAAAACCGCAACAGATCGCCCGTAAAGCCGGTTTTGAGCGGATTTTTCCGCAGACCGGCGCAGAGCGGCCGGTCAAAGGACGCGAGAAAGTCCTCATATTCGCTTCCCAAAAGCGCACGCATCCGCGCCTCAAAACCCTCCGGCAGCACCGCAGCCGCCTCCTTCCCGATTTACATAGTTATAAACATTATAGTGCATTTCCCCGAAAAAGGCAATGGCATATCCGCACAGTCTCCTCATGTGTCTGCCTGTCCCTCTTGGCGGTTTTTCGTTTTTGTGCTATAATTCTCCCAGATCATAACGAACGGAGAACGGCAATGAACGCACAGGGAACGGAACGGACGGAAAAACGGCTTTGCGTGGGGCTGCTTGCCCATGTGGACGCGGGCAAGACGACGCTGTCAGAGGCCATGCTTTACCGGGCAGGCGTCATCCGCACGCTTGGCCGCGTCGACCACGGCGATACGTTTCTCGACACCGACGCGCAGGAGCGCAGCCGGGGCATCACGATCTTTTCCAAGCAGGCCGTTCTTCCGCTGCCCGGCTGCACGCTGACGCTGCTCGACACGCCGGGCCATGTGGATTTTTCTGCCGAGATGGAGCGGACGCTGCAGGTGCTCGACTGCGCCGTGCTCATTATCAGCGGCCCGTCTGGCATCCAGAGTCACACCGTCACGCTCTGGCGGCTGCTGCGGCGCTATCAGGTGCCGGTCATTCTGTTCTTCAACAAAATGGACATGGAGACGGCGGATCGGGACGCGCTGCTTGCCGCTGTCCGCGCGGAGCTGGACGAGGGCTGTATTGATTTTTCGCAGCCGCAGGCGCAGCTCTACGAGGAGCTTTCCCTGTCCGACGAGGCGCTGATGGAGGACTATCTCGCCTCCGGCACGCTTTCCGACGCGCAGATCGCGCCGCTCGTCTCGCACAGGCGGGTGTTCCCGTGCCTGTTCGGCTCCGCGCTGCGGCAGACGGGCGTGGACGCGCTTCTGGACGCGCTGGGCCGGTTCGTGGACGAGCCTGCGCGGGGCGCGGAGTTCGGCGCGCACGTATTCAAGATCGCACGCGATGAAAAGGGTGCGCGGCTGACGTTTCTGAAGGTCACGGGCGGAACGCTCACGGTCAAGCAGACGCTTTCCGGCGAGGGCTGGGAGGAAAAGGCCGACCAGCTTCGGCTCTATTCCGGCAGTAAATTTACGCTTTTGCAGCAGGCCGCCGCCGGGACGGTCTGCGCCGTGACGGGTCTGAGCAAAACGATGCCGGGCGATGTGCTGGGCCGGGAGACGGCGGCGCAGGCCCCGGTTTTGCAGCCGGTTCTGGAATACCGCCTGCTCTTAGAGGACGGCACGGACGCGGCGCTGGCGTATGGACAGCTGCGCGTGCTCGAAGAAGAGGATCCCGCGCTGCATCTGGTCTGGAACGCGCTGCTGCGCGAGATCCGCGTGCAGCTGATGGGGCCGGTGCAGATGGAGATTTTGCAGAAGCTGATTGAAGACCGCTTCGGGCTGAAGGTTTCGTTTGACGCCGGAAATATTGTTTATCTTGAGACGATCACCGCGCCGGTCGAGGGCGTGGGGCATTATGAGCCGCTGCGGCACTATGCCGAGGTGCATCTGCTGATGGAGCCGGCAGAGCCCGGCTCCGGCCTGCAATTTGACACCATGTGCCCGACGGACACGCTGGCGCTACACTGGCAGCGGCTGATCCTGGCGCATCTGGCGGAAAAGGCCCACCGGGGCGTGCTGACCGGCGCGCCGATCACCGATATCCGCTTTACGCTCGTCTCCGGCAAGGCGCATCTGAAGCACACGGAGGGCGGCGACTTCCGGCAGGCGACCTACCGCGCCATGCGGCAGGGCCTCATGAAGGCACAGTCTGTGCTGCTCGAACCGTGGTACGCGTTCCGCATGGAGCTGCCCGCGCCGAGCGTGGGCCGGGCGATCACGGATATCCAGCGGATGCAGGGCGAATATGAGCCGCCGGAGCAGGAAGGGGAACAGACCATTCTGCGCGGAAGCGCGCCTGTGCGGCTGCTGCGGGAGTATCAGACGGAGCTTACGGCCTATACAAGGGGGCGCGGACGCATCCAGCTGCGCGTCAGCGGCTACCGGCCCTGCCGGGAGCAGGAGCAGATCGTAAAAGAGCTGGGCTACGACCCAGAGCGCGATCTGGAAAATCCGGCAAGCTCCGTGTTCTGCGCGCACGGCGCGGGTTACGAGGTCAAGTGGCAGGACGTGGACGCGGCGGCGCATCTGCCGCTGCTGCGATTCGGAGGCCCTGCGCAGCAGGAGCCGCAGCGGATCGTAAAATCCGTTGCGCCCGGCGGCGCGCCGGAACTGGAAAAGGAGCTGCTGGCGATCTTTGAGCGCACCTACGGCGCGATTCGCCGCCGCGATGTGCTGCCGCAGATGATGCTGCGCAGCGAGGACAAGCGCGAATTTCTGCAAAGCCTCGGCCCGGCGGATGATTTCCTGCTGGTCGACGGCTATAACATCCTGTTTGCGTGGGACGAGCTGAAGGAGCTGGCCCGCACGAGCCTTGACACGGCACGGCATGTGCTTATGAATCTGCTGTGCAATTATCAGGGCTACCGCGGCTGCACACTCATTCTGGTCTTTGACGCGTACAAGGTGCCGCAGGGGCTGGGGTCTGTGGAAAAATACCACAACATCCACATCGTCTATACCCGGCAGGCGGAGACGGCGGATCAGTATATCGAGCGCCTGAGCTTTGAGCTTCGCGGCCGCCGCCGCGTCCGCGTGGCGACGAGCGACAATCTTGAGCAGCTCATCATCCTCGGCCACGGGGCCGAGCGTATTTCCGCCCAGCACTTCCACGATGAGGTCTACACCGCTCAGGCCGAGATCGAGCGCATTCTGGCGCAGAACAATCAGAAGAACGCGAAATAAACTCCGGCCCGCAGGCTGTGACCTGCGGGCCGGTTCGTCATTCGCCCAGCGGCATGACGCCAAGCTGGACCTCGGCGATGGAGGCGAAGCCGTACAGATCGCCTGCGCGGACGGTGTACCAGCCATTGAAGTCTCCGAGCACCGTAACGGCTGTTCCGTTCGGGATCTGTGCCAGAACCTCCGCGTCCGTCTGCGGAAAGGAGCGCAGCGCCATATACCCGTTTTCGCCTGCGGCCTCGGCATCAAATTCGCTGCCCGGCGTCAGGAACGGAACGCCGAAATACTCCGTCACGCCGAGGGCCAGCGCCCGCGCAATCGCGTCCAGATTGCCCGTCAGCCAGTTCGCGTCCTCTGTGTTGTCGTGGTATCCCAGCTCGGTCAGAACCGCCGGAGCCCGTGTGCGGCGCAGCTCGCCGATGATCGTGGACGAGCGCGCCTGCACCCGGTCGGGAAGCGGATAGATGGGCTTGATGTTATCAACCAGAATGTTCGCCATGCGAAGCCCGGCCTCGCTCGTCGGATAATAGTAAATGTCCACGCCGCGCAGACGGCCTGACAGCGCCTGCGGCGCGGCGTTCGAGTGCAGCGCCAGATGGAAATCCTGCCGGGACGCGTTGGAATCGCGGATGGACTGCGCGGCGCTGCCGTCCGGGTCGTTGCGCGTGACGGTGATGCCGCTTGCGTGCAGATACGGCGTCATCTCATCGGCCAGCGCGTTCATCCAATAGCGCTCGTCGCCGGTCGTGATGTAGGGATTGAAATACTGCGTGGACGGACTCAAGAATAAAAATGGCATATGCCGGTTCCTGCCTTCCCTGATTTACTGGCATATTCTATGCAGACGCGGTTTTATTGTTTACAGTCTGCCGAGTTTGTGATACCATAGCTGTTAGACATGAAGGAGTTTGACGCTATGCAGTATATTATTCTGGATATGGAGTGGAACCAGCCGTGGCCGGGGTCATACAGCGCGAAAAAGGCGCTGCCGTCGCCGATGCGCGGCGAGATCGTGCAGATCGGCGCTGTGCGCATGACGCAGGAGCAGCAGGTCGCGGACGAGTTCCAGATCCTCATCCGGCCCAAATATTTTAAAAAAATGAACCGCAAGGTCGCCTCGCTGACCGGTATCCGCGACAGTCTGCTGCGCGAAAAGGGCGTGAGCTTCCCGGAGGCCGCCGCGCAGTTTGCCGCGTGGTGCGGCGAGGACTGCGTGTTTTTGACGTGGGGCTTTGACGATATCACGATCCTGCGGGAAAATCTCGCGGTGTTCGGTCTGGAGAGCGGATGGACGGCGCGCTGGTACAACGCGCAGCTGATCTTCAACGCGCAGACCGACGGCTCCGGCGCGCAGAAGGCGCTGTCGACGGCCATGCAGATGATGGACATCGCGCCCACCCGTGCCGCGCACGACGCGCTGGGCGACGCGTATCATACGGCGCTCGTCTGCCAGAAGCTGCGTCTCGCGGAGGGCATCGCCGCGTATGAGGCTGCCGTGCAGGCGCATGAAAACGGCTTCCACGGCGCTGAGCTGCCCGGCTGCGTGCAGCGGGCCGTGTTCCACGGCTACGCTGACAAGACCGCTGCGCTCGGCGCGATGAGCGGGCAGGAGAACCTTTGCCCTGTCTGCGGCGGGCAGATGACGGCGGGAAAATGGTATCCGCAGCAGGGACGGCGGTATCTGTCCCGCGCCAGATGCGAGGCGGACGGTGAATTTTACATCCGTATCCGGCTGGTGCAGGAGGACGGTGCGCTGCGCGTCAGCCGGCTGGTCTACGAGCCGACCGAGCAGGTCGCAAAGAGCTATGCCGCGCTCAGCCAGAAGCCCTGCCCACACCGCGCCCGCCGCCGCAGATTCGCCCGCGTCAAAGCGAAGCCCGCAGACCCGAAAAACGGATAAAACGAGGGAAGGCCGTGCGGCCTTCCCTTGCTGCAATATACGCGTATATCCGAAATTCTGCTATGATCCTTGATCTGTCAAGCGCACGGAAACGGGGACGGATTGACATTTTTCGACTGGTCTGATAAAATAAAGGCGGTTCTTATCGAACCCCAAGGCTCCCGACGCAGACGGGCGGTTTGGCCTCCTCCGAAAGGAGGGATGTTTATGCCGATTACGATCACGTTCCATATTTTTGGGCTCACGGTCACCATCCGCATAAATGGCCGAAACCGCCACTCGGCAAAGTGACGGTTTCGAGATTTCTTGAAACGCTAACTTGATCCGAGGCCAAACCGTTCTTGCGGAAGGGGCCTTGGTTATTTTCATTATATCAGACTTTTCCGATTTGTCAAGCGCGCTGAATCGGGCCTGTGCGCGGATTTATAAACCAAAGCGCCCTTCGGAAGAAGGGCGCTTTGCGGGTATCTTACAGATGGATCGCGGTGCCGGTTTTGCCTTCGATGCCGTCCTTGGCTTTTTCCAGGAGGGTGATGAGGGCGGTGCGGCCGGGCTTGGACTCGGCGAACTTGACAGCCGCTTCGACCTTCGGCAGCATGGAGCCGGGGGCGAACTGGCCTTCGGCCATGTACTTGCGGGCCTCCTCCGGGGTCAGCTCGTCCAGGTTCTTCTGGTCGGGCTTGCCGAAGTTGATGGCGACCTTCTCGACAGCTGTCAGGATGATGAGCATATCGGCGTCAAGCTGCTCGGCCATGCACTCGGAGGCGAAGTCCTTGTCGATGACGGCGGGCACGCCCTTGAGGTGGTATTTGTCCTCCCACACGACCGGGATACCGCCGCCGCCGGCAGCGATAACGGCGTGCTTCGCGTTCATAAGCGCCTTGACCGTGGCGATCTCGACGATCTCCTTCGGGCGCGGGCTTGCGACGACCTGACGCCAGCCGCGGCCTGCGTCCTCGGCGACGTCGATGCCCTTTTCGGCGGCGAGCTTTTTGGCCTCTTCCTCGGTCATGAACGCGCCGATGGGCTTGGTCGGATGCTGGAACGCGGGGTCAGCCGGATCAACGGCGACCTGCGTCAGAACAGTCGCGCAGTGGATGCCCAGACCGCGGCGGTCAAGCTCCTCGCCGATCATGTTCTGCAGATCGTAGCCGATGTAGCCCTGACTCATGGCTACGCACATGGAAAGGGGCATGATGTCGCTCTTGGCCTGCTGCTTGTGGTAAGCGGCAAACGCGTTCTGGATCATGCCGACCTGCGGGCCGTTGCCGTGCGCGATGACGACCTCGTGGCCGTCTTCGATCAGGTCTGCGATGGCGCTGGCCGTCGTCTTGACAGCCTGCATCTGCTCTTCAAGATTTTTGCCCAGAGCGTTGCCGCCCAGAGCAATCACAATTCTTTTAGCCATTTTATAATTCCTCTTGATACTGCAATGGCAGGAGCGGCGCTCCTGCCATATGCTTATTTGTGTAGGTTCAGAAGCGAATCAGAACATCTTGCGCTTGTTGTCAGCGGAGTCGAGGTCCATCAGAGCCTTGACCGGGTCCTTGACCTGAGCCAGGAAGATCATAGCGGCAATGATGTACGGCTTGTAGGAAGCCTGCTTGTACAGAGGCACCAGATAGCGGTCAAACACGGAGTTGTCGACTTCGCCCTCGGGGCAGGACAGACCGGAGATGTCAGCGGGCAGGCAGTGCAGGTACAGAGCCTTGCCGTCCTTCGTCAGCTTCATCATCTCTTCGGAGCAGGTCCAGTCCTTATGCTCGGCGTTCTGCGCCAGCAGTTCCTTTTCGAGCTCGTCGATGCCCTTCTGGTCGCCCTTGACGTACAGCTCAGAGCGCTTTTCCATCGCCTTGAACGGAGCCCAGGACTTCGGATAGACGATATCGGCATCCTTAAAGGCCTCAGCCATGGAGTTGGTCTTGTGGAACTTGGAGCCGTACTTCTCGCAGTTCTTGCGGGCGATCTCTTCGACCTCGGGGAACACATCGTATCCTTCCGGATGGGCCAGCGTGACGTCCATGCCGAAGCGGGTGAACAGGCCGATAACGCCCTGCGGGACGGACAGCGGCTTGCCGTAGCTGGGGCTGTAGGCCCAGGTCATGGCAACCTTCTTGCCCTTCAGGTTCTCCACGCCGCCGAAGTAGTGGATGACGTGCAGCATATCGGCCATGCACTGCGTCGGATGGTCGACGTCGCACTGCAGGTTGACGAGCGTCGGACGCTGCTCAAGAATGCCGTCGCGGTAGCCTTCCTCCAGAGCGTCCATGAACGTCTTCTGGTACTCGTGGCCCTGATGGATGTACATATCGTCGCGGATGCCGATGACGTCGGCCATGAAGGAGACCATGTTGGCCGTCTCACGGACCGTCTCGCCATGGGCGATCTGGGACTTCTTCTCGTCGAGAACCTGCTCCTCAAGGCCGAGGAAGTTGCAGGCGGAGGCGAAGGAGAAGCGGGTACGGGTGGAGTTGTCGCGGAACAGGGAGATGCCCAGACCGGAGTTGAAGATCTTCGTGGACTTGTTGCGCTCACGCAGATCGCGCAGAGCGTCGGCTACGGTAAAGACAGCGTCGATCTCGTCGTCGGTCTTGTCCCAGGTCCAGTAGAAGTCGGTCTTATACATATTGTTGATGTGGAGCTTCTCAAGATGTCTTGCCAGTTCAACAGTTTTGCTCATGTTCTTTCTCCTTAAAATATTATCGTATGCGTATTTCTTTCTGATGTGCCGGGCGGACAGAGTCGTCCGCCCCTACAGCACAAATTGCTTACTTAATGTCGTTGCCGGTGAGCTCCTGACGGAAGGAGGTGGCGGAGCCGTCCTTGTTCTCGGGCTTATAGAGCATGGGAACAGCGGCGTACAGCGCGGCGCAGACGACCAGATCCTGCTTCCAGGTGATCTCGTTGGGGGCGTGTGCCTGAGACTCGGCGCCGGGGCCGAAGCCAACGCAGGGGATGCCGTAGCGGCCCTGGATGGAAACGCCGTTGGTGGAGAAGGTCCACTTGTCGGTCAGCGGATGGCCCTCGCGCTTGGCCTTGGCAGTCTCGTCGGCCCACAGACGGTTCTCGCCCCACAGGGCATGGTGCGCGTCGACCAGAGCCTGGACGTGCGGCGCAGAGGCCTTGTTGATCCAGGTCGGGAAGAAGCACTCGGTCTCATAGACATGGCCGGTCCATGCGGGACGGTCGTACATATACATGGAAACCTTGACGTCCTTGGCATACTTCTTGCAGGCGGGCAGATCCTCGATCTCCTTCAGGCAGGACTGGTAGGTCTCGCCAGCCGTCATGCGGCGGTCAATGGAGATGGAGCAGCTGTCGGCCACGGCGCAGCGGGAGGGGGAGGTGTAGAAGATCTGGCTGGTGGTGCAGGTGCCGCGGCCGAGGAAGCGGGCGTCTTCGTAGTGCTCGGGGTTGTACTTCGGGTCGAGCATCTTGACAAGGCCCTTGATCTCCTTGTCGTCGGCAGCGTCGTTCTCGTTGAGATCGCGGACGTTCAGGATGACCTCAGCCATCTTGTGGATCGCGTTGTCGCCGCGCTCCGGAGCGGAGCCGTGGCAGGAAACGCCGTGCATATCGACGCGGATCTCCATTCTGCCGCGATGGCCGCGGTAGATGCCGCCGTCGGTCGGCTCGGTGGAGATGACGAACTCGATCTTGCTGCGTGCGTCCTCGGGGCCGTTAAAGTATTCGTTGACGATGGACTGCCAGCACATGCCGTCGCAGTCCTCTTCCTGCACGGAGCCGACGACCATGATCTTGTAGCCCTCGGGGATGAGGCCCTGTTCCTTCATG
>OGFG01002461.1_pt1 | contig 15220 bp, 14 predicted proteins | sample 1570761 | NCBI WGS metagenome assembly OGFG01 (sample SAMEA2581938, study PRJEB24529) | metagenome | biome: Human gut stool | place: China | collected 2011 | reverse complement strand
AATTAAGAGACTATATGGGATAAAATCTGTCATTAGGGACGCCCTTTTTTGACAAGTATAAAGCCTAAAATATTATTCACACAGGTATTTCAGGCTTTATACCTATTGAATTATAGCATGTAAAAAAGAACTACTTTAATGATAAGAAAGGATGAAATAATATGGAAAACATAAGAAATTTTGTAGAAGCATTAAAAGGAATACAAATGACGCAAATAATAGATATAGGTATAGCAATTTTGATTTATATATTATTTAGATGTTTAAGTAGAAGTTTAGCATATATCACGGTAAAAATATTTAAACCAAAAGCCAAAAATAAGAAAGTGATAAGAGATAACGCATTTTATACTCCATTGATTGCATTCTACACATTTTTTGGGGCATATTTGGGAATATTATTTGTTAAATCTTCATTAGGAATTAATGAAAATGTAATGAACATAATAAACAAAATATTTAAAATTTCAGTAATAATAATATTTGCAAATGGAATAGCAAATAGTTTAACAACAAAAGGAACATTAGTAAATAAATTAAAAGAAAAAATTAATCCAGATGTAGATGAATCAATGTTTAGATTTGTACTAAAAGCAATTAGAATAGTTATATATTTAATAGCAGGATTTTTAGTATTAACAGAATTGAACTATAATCTAAATGGACTAGTAGCAGGATTAGGATTAGGAAGTGTTGTAATCACACTTGCAGCTCAAGACACTGCAAAAAACCTATTTGGTGGACTAGTAATATTCTTAGATAAACCATTTATAGTAGGAGATTGGATTGAATTAGAGGGCTATGAAGGAACAGTAGAAGATATAACATTTAGAAGTACAAGAGTAAGAACCTTTGAAAACTCTTTAGTAAATATACCAAACTCAGTAATTGCAAACAGCTCTATAATAAACTGGAGCAAAATGGAAAAAAGAAGAAACAAAGTAAATTTATGTTTAGAGTTAGATACTCCACTTGAAAAAGTACAAATTGTTCAAAAAAGAATAAAAGATATGCTTATTCAACACGATGACGTAATAGATGAAACAATAATAGTAAGATTTGATAATATAACAGACAATGGAATAAATTTAATGGTTAGCAGTTATACAAATTCAATTGATTATGCTAGTTACTTAGAAGAAAAAGAAAAAATCAATTTCAAAATTATGCAAATTTTAAAAGAAGAAAATGTTGAATTGGCTTATGATACAAAGACAATTATTACAAGATGATAGGTCATATCATCTTTTTTTAATTTTCACATATTGGACATAATTATTTTGTATAATTATAAATAATAAATTGTAAGAAAGGTGAAAAAAATGAGTGGTTCAATTTTAATAGTTGATGATGAATCTAGAATGAGAAAATTAATAAAAGACTTCCTAACAGCAAAAGGGTATAGTATTTTAGAGGCAGAAGATGGAGAAAAAGCCTTAGAGGTATTTGAACAAAATGAAGCAAAAATCGATTTGATATTGTTAGATGTAATGATGCCTAAATTAGATGGATGGTCTGTTTTAAGACAAATAAGACAAACTTCAAAAGTTCCAATAATTATGCTAACAGCAAGAGGAGAAGAACAAGATGAATTATTTGGATTTGAATTAGGTGTTGATGAATATATTTCAAAACCATTTAGTCCTAAAATATTAGTAGCAAGAGTTGAAGCAATATTAAAAAGAGTGTATGGAGACACAAAACAATTAAAAGATTATGATGGAATTGTAATAGATCAAGAAGGACGTACTGTAAAAGTGGATGGAAAACCAATTGATTTAAGTTTAAGAGAATATGAATTATTAAAATATTTATTAGATAATGAAAATATTGCACTCTCAAGAGATAAAATATTAAATAATGTATGGAATTATGATTATTATGGAGATTCACGAACAATAGATAGTCATATAAAAAAGATTAGACATAAATTAGGAAAAAAAGGAAAGTATATAGAAACAGTAAGAGGAATCGGATATAAGTTTGAAATAAAGAAATGAGGATAGAAAATGGAAAAAATCGTAAAAAAAGCTAAATCAGTAAGAGTAAAACTTTTTCTTATCTTATGTCTTGTTGTATTATCAATTATTGCTTTCTTAATACTAGTAAATAGTTTTGTATTAGAAAAATATTATCAATATACAAAAAGCAATAACTTAAAAAGTACATATGCATTAATTAATTCTTATTATACTGGTCAAATAAGTGTTGATAATATAAGTGACGAATTAGATAAAATATCAATAAGTAATAATTTTGATATAATAATAAAAGATAATGAAAATGTTGCAATATATATGTCTAATAAAGACTTTTTATCAAGCATAAGAAAAGTCATAAATTTTTGGGGAATGGACAAAAAACAAGAAGCAACAATAATTGAACAAGAAGATAATATAGAAATAAAAAGAATTGTTGATACAGAAACCAAAATGACATATATGTTATTAAAAGGAACTTTAGACAATGGATTTGTAGCATATATAAGACTTCCGATGTCATCAATAACAGAAAGTGTTCAAATATCTAATAAATTTTTATATTTAATAGCATGTATTGTTATTATAGTTGGTGGAATTGTAATAATATATATATCAAAACAATTTAGTAGTCCAATTTCAGAAATAAGTGCAATAGCTAAAAAAATGGCAAATTTGGACTTTAGTCAAAAATATGTAGTAAAAGATGATGATGAGATAAATGAACTCGGAAAAAATATAAATATAATGTCAGAAAAACTAGAAGGAACAATAAATCAACTTAGAAGTACAAATATAGAGCTTGAAAGAGATATTGAGAGAAAATCAAAAATTGATGAAATGAGAAAAAGTTTCATATCAGATGTATCACATGAATTAAAAACGCCAATTGCTTTAATACAAGGATATAGTGAAGGACTTTTAGAAAATGTTAATACAGATGAAGAAAGTAGAAAATTTTATGCAGAAGTTATATTAGATGAAGCCACAAAAATGGACAAAATGGTTAGACAATTAATAGAACTTACCAAATTAGAGTATGAGAATAGGGAATTTAATAATAGAAACTTTAATATAGTAGAATTAGAAAAAGAAATATGTAGAAGTTCTAAAGTTATGATTGAAGAAAAAGGAGCAAATGTTGAATTTGAAACAGCTGATGTAATAAATGTATATGCAGATGATTTCTATATAAGTCAATGTATTACAAATTATTTAACAAATGCAATAAAACATGTTGAAGAAGTTGATGGTGAAAAAACTATAAAGATAACAAATACTATTAATAATGATAAAGCTAGAATTACTATATTTAATACAGGTAAAAACATTGAAGAGGAAAATCTATCTCGTATTTGGAACAGATTCTTTAAAGTGGATGAATCAAGAAATAGAGAAGATGGTGGAAGCGGAATAGGCCTTTCTATTGTTAGAGCAATTATGAATAATTATGGAAATGATTTTGGCGTGGAGAACAAGCCAAATGGTGTTGAATTTTATTTTGATATAGATTTGGAAAGAAAAGATAAGAATTAGAGGTTGTGATTTACAACCTCTAAAATATTTTATAATTTAATTTTAGGTTGATATTTTTCAAGCCACATATTAACTTGGCACAAATAAGCCATAAGTTGAGGACCAGTCATCAACTGTCCAAACCAAGGGCGGGAAAAAGCTTTCCCATCAGTTTCTAAAATATTCAAAATATAATCTCTATTCAATAAATAATTAATAGGAGCTTTAGGATTACTCATAATATCTGAAAGCATAGATTTTACTTTTGCAAGGTAAGTAGGATTATGAGTCTTTGGATATGGGCTCTTTTTTCTATCAACAATTTCTGCAGGCAAAAATTTACGAGAAATATATCTCAAAAGACCTTTTTCTCTACCATTCAAAGCCTTTATTTCCCAAGGAATATTCCAAACATATTGAGCCAAACGATAATCACAAAAAGGAACACGAAGTTCAAAACCATTATACATAGACATTCTGTCAGATCTATCAAGAAGTGTCTGCATAAACCAATTTAATGTAAGATAAGAGATTTTTCTTTTTTCAGTAGTTTCGGCGGAATCGCTATCTAAAATTTCGACATTTGATAAAGATTCATTATATCTAAAATCAATATATTCTTTTAAGTTAATTTTTTTTGAAATAGAAGGATTTAATAAAGTTTGACGTTCGTTTATTGCTATTGACCAAGGAAATGTTCCACTATTTAAAGCATCATCTCTGAAAAACCATGGATATCCTCCAAAAATTTCGTCTGCACATTCACCTGTTAAAGAAACTGTTGCAGTTGGTTTTACATTTTTGCAAAATAGTAGTAAAGATGAATCAACATCAGCCATACCAGGCATATCGCGCGCAAGCATTGCATCATATAAATTATCAGCTAATTCAGGAGTATCAAGGATAATAGAATGATGATTAGTATGCAGTGTAGATACCATTAAATTTATATAATAATTATCCGAATTCGGCTGAAAATCGCTTTTAACAAAATTTTTATCATTATCAACATAATCAATTGAATAAGTATCCAAAGGTTGTAAATTATTATCCTTACAATAATCTGATGCAAATTTCGTAATTATACTTGAATCTAAACCACCAGATAAAAATGTACATAAAGGAACATCAGAAACAAGTTGCCTACTTATACTGTCTTCAAGTAAAAAACGCACATTATCACAAGTTTTTCCAAGGTTATCAGTATGAACTTTACTTTCAAGCTTCCAATATCTTTCAATATGTAAACCATTTTCATTAAATATTCCAAAATGAGCAGGTTTAATTTCATAAATGTTTTTAAATATACCAAGACCAGCAGTTCGTGCCGGACCAATTCCAAAAAGTTCAGCAATACTTTGTTCATCTAATTTAGCTTCAATACCCGGGTATTTAAATAAAGCCTTTATTTCTGAGGCAAATACAAGTGTATTATTATATATAGTATAAAATAAAGGTTTAACTCCAAAATGGTCTCTAGCTAAAAAGAGCTCATTTTTTTTACTATTCCAAATTGCAAAAGAAAAAATACCATTCAGTTTTTTTACAACATCATATTTCCAAAAAATAAAACTTTTCAAAAGTACTTCAGTATCTGAATATGAATCAAAAGTAAAACCATTTTCTTCAAGTTCAGATCTAAGATCTTTTGTATTGTATAATTGACCATTATAAACAATAGTATAAAGATTACCATCTTTCATTGCACTCATAGGCTGTTTACCACCATCAGGGTCAACAACAATTAATCTTTTATGACCAAGACAAATGTGCTCCTCGTAATAATATCCATCTTCATCAGGACCTCTTTTAGAAATTGATTCATTCATATTATAAATATTAGTTTTAGAAGAAATATTTTCTTTTAAATTAGCAAAACCAACAAAACCACACATAAAATTAACCTCCGTTATTGTATTTTATATGAATAGTATATTCAAAAACTTTTAAAAGTTTACGAATATACAAAACTGGAAAAAACTAGTATACTTTTAAAGTGATATTTAAACTGTCAAATTATTAGTATACATATACATAGATACTAATTGGCAAAGGAGGGATAATAATGGCACAACCAAAAAGAAGATGGTCAAAAGCAAGAACTCATTTAAAAAGATCAACATGGACTTTAAAAGCAAGAAATTTAGTAGAATGTCCACATTGTCATGAAATGATGCAACAACACAGAATATGCCCAGCTTGCGGATATTATGATGGAGAAAAAGTTGTAAGCGTAAAAAGCGATAATGAAGAATAAAAAAATCAGCATGAACAATGCTGTTTTTTTTGTGCTTCTGAAAGAGCAAACTGTTTTTCTTTTAAATTCTGTCCCCTTGACTAATCATATAAACTGTTATAAAATATTTAAAACAAAATGAAAGGAAAATAAATATGTCAAAACCAGTAGTAGCAATAGTTGGAAGACCTAATGTAGGTAAATCCACTTTTTTTAATTATATAGTTGGCAAAAGAATATCAATAGTAGAAGATACACCAGGTGTTACTAGAGATAGAATATTTACAGAAGTAGAGTGGTTAAATAAATACTTTACTTTAATAGATACAGGAGGAATTGAGCCTGAAAATGACGATATAATATTTGAGATATTGTGATGGAGGCAGATGGATAATGAATATAAAGGATGTTAATGACAAGATTAAAAATATAGAGAATGAAATAGGAGCAATGGTTGAACAAAAGTTAAAGTTTTCAGATGCATCAATGGAACAGGTTGTGATTGTAGCAATTGTAAATGATAGCATAGATTTAATAGAAGATATACAACGAAATATATATGCATTTAATCTTTCGTATGAAAATTATAACAATGCCGTGTCGTTTAATCCTAATTATTATTTTGAAAATATTATTTTGCAAGATGACATGATATGGGAACGAATAATCTTTCTTGTTGGTGTGCTTGATCAACTAAATGTGAATATTATTTTTGAACAGAAATCAGTAGAACCGTTGTATGATATGATAAAAAAGAAACATTCAACAGATGATGATATAATTGTGGATTTACGATGCATAAGAGGCGATTATAATAGCAAAAGAATTAAATGGAAACGAAACAACAACGAACATTTTGTTTCTACGCATTTAGATACAAAAGAAACTGAGAATGATATTGGAGAATTAATCTTTATAAATAATGATCAAATAAAAATGGATATGGAAAAATGTTTTCAGTTAACGGATAGAATTAATGAAATTGCTATGAAAGAATTGAAGGAGTGGATTCAACCGATTGAAAAGAAGCAAGGTATATATATAAGATTAATGAAGAAAATTATAAATGAGTTTTCCATTAAAAATAGGAGATGTTCTTTTAACTGCACAGAAAGATTGTCTTGCGAGACAGAAGTGCTTAATAAGAATATTGTTAATGATGTTGCAAAGTTAGAAAAAAGGTATGAAACATTACGAGAAGAATACAGAAACGTAATAAATCAAATAAATGAGTGGTGCATTGATATGGGTGATGAGGCTAGTAATATTCGAAATACTCTTTTAATAGATGCAATTTTTCGTGCAAAAGAAATTGTAAGATCATTAAATTTATATTTTTGTTGTTTAAATTATGATATGGATAAAAAAATACTGTTTGCGTTTTCGGAAGAGGATTTTATTAAGTTTCTTTATAATGAAGTGATAACACCAAATATATATTGTTTTCATGCTATTATGAAAACTTATTCAGTATGTGAAAAAATAGCAAAATTTATATTGTGCAAATATGATTTTGAACATGAATATATTACATCAGAAAAATTTAAAAATATGTACATTGAAGATATAATTGCAAAGATAAATGAAAAACAGATAACTTCAGATATCATAGAGAAATTTATGGAAATAATGGAGGGGAAAGTATATTCACATTATGAAAAAATTCGTAATTTAGAGTATCATTGTCTTAGACAGGAATATTTGAATTGTCAGAGCGCACTAGAGATAAATCTAGGAAAAGTTTATGAAGTGTTTGTGCTATTAAATCAACTATTTGAATTGTTAGAATTATTAGTTGGAGAGGAAAAAGTAATATTATCTAAACGGATTAAAAAGAGGGAGATCGATCTTTAGTAGTAAAGTGATAAAAAACTTAGTAGTAAGCCTTTCCAGTTTACTACCAACTTTACTACTAACAGCCCGTAACAACTTGCTCCATCTTGCCCTATTTTGCCAAGATGCTAGTAAAAACACATATTTTACAAATCCCCGGAATCCCTTGCAAAACAGGGCATTCCGGGGCAAATCAAGGAGAAATAAAACAATGATAAAAATACTATTCATCTGCCATGGCAACATCTGCCGTTCCCCCATGGCAGAATTCATATTAAAAGATATAGTAACAAAACGTGGTATTGCCGATCAGTTTGAGATCGCATCGGCAGCCACCAGCACAGAAGAGATTTGGAATGGTGTTGGGAATCCGGTGTATCCGCCGGCAAGAGAAGAACTTGCCAGACATGGGATAAGCTGCAAAGGCAAACGGGCCGTGCAGCTTACAGCCTCAGCTTATGATCATTACGATTATCTGATTGGTATGGATTCTATGAATATGAGGAATATTGAACGAATGACCGGACACAGACGTGGGGATAAGATCTATAAGATGCTGGAGTTTGCCGGGCGGGATGCAGATGTCAGAGATCCGTGGTACAGTGGGAATTTTCGGGAGACTTATGAAGATGTTGTAGAAGGCTGTCAGGCGTTTCTTGACTGGTTGACAATTAACAAGAAATTAAGTAATTGATTAACCAAAATTTCATTTAATTTCCGAATAATTAAGTTGGATGCAAACTTTCTTTTTGCTAAAGAACATGTTAATATATATATAATAGCAAGTTCCTGTGGGAACAGAACATGTAAAATTAGGTAAGTATTCATTGTTGGGAGAAGATATTATTATGGCATTTGAATCATGGAGAGAGATTAACAGAATAAGGAAAAATCACCGCGACGCCATATATTTTTACGCGAATCTGCAAGATCGGTTTTACACGATTGAGGAAAATGATATTCTGCCTGATGAGTTGAATCCGGATGATAAAAATTTACTAAAAGCATTTTGCGACTGTACATGTATAGAAGAAACAGAGAAGAATAAAATGTGCAATTTGTATAGACAGATTGAGCAGGGAACAAAAGAGCCGATCAAGATGGATGATTTGGAGACATGGGTGCATCTTGAGACCAGATCCGGGAAGAAAGTTCTGATGGCAGTCCTTTGTTATCTTGAGAAAGATGAAAAAGGATTGATTCGGGAGTATGTGGGCATGATACGGATCATGCGCAAACAGGAATTAGAGAATCGGGAGATTGTGACATCGTTTAGCAATGATAAGAATCCGGCATTCTTTCTCAAGAAGATTGCGCGTTTTCAGGCAGAGCATCCGGAGCGGGAGTATGCATATATTCAGTTTGATGTCCGTAGATTTAAGTATATCAATGAGAAGTATGGCAGTGATACAGGAGATAATATTCTTCGGTATATATATGACACGCTGGATGTGATGTGTGATAAGGAACATCTGCATTGTAGATTGTCAGCGGATGTATTCCAGATCGTGACCTATTATAATTCCAGAGAAGAAATCATGGAATTTATTGATAAACTTGATGAAAAAATTCGGAGATATGGTGATATCAAGTTAAGCATTACATATGGAGTGAATATCGTACCGGGCAGCTCAACGGCATATCGCAAGCATGGAGATGAAGCAGGACTTGCCCGTGCAGAGGGTAAGCGGACGATTTTGAATAAGGTTGTATTCTATGAGGATACGCTGATGAATCATGTGAAACAGACGGGAGCGATCGAGGAAGTTGAGGAGGAGGCTCTGAGACGGGAAGAATTTCAGGTTTATCTTCAGCCGAAGTACCAGTATGACAGAAGCCGTGCGAAGATCGTCGGAGCAGAGGCGCTTGTGCGCTGGATTGATGCAAATGGAAAATGCAAGTCGCCGATGGAATTTATTCCGGTATTTGAGGCAAATGGATTTATATACAAATTAGACTGTTTCATGTGGGAGATGGTATGTAAAGTTATCAGAAGATGGCTGGATACCGGAAGGCAACCACTTCCAATCTCGGTAAATGTGTCGAGAACCTATCTTCAGAAAGAAGATGTTGCAGGATATATCAAGAATCTGATCGACAAATATCAGATTCCGATGGAGCTGTTCCAGTTAGAGATCACGGAGACAACGGAGAATGCAGAATCATTGTCTTATATCAATAGTTTGAAACAGGCGGGATTTACATTGTTAATGGATGATTTCGGATCGGGTTATTCTTCCCTTTGTATGTTGAAGAATACACCATTTGACGTATTGAAGATGGATCGGCAGTTTTTGGATGAATGTTTGGACAGTAAACAGGGTAAGACGATCATTTCTCATGTGATATCCATGTCAAATGATTTGGGCTTAAGTATTATAGCAGAAGGCGTAGAGAATCGAGGAACGGCAGATTTCCTTTATGATAATGGATGTAGTGTATCTCAGGGATTTTATTTTTCCAAGCCTGTTCCGATTCCGGAGTTTGAGCATATGTTGGATGAACAGCAGACAGAGTAGCAGAGGTAGATATAAGGAACGGGAGGACAAAGTACTGTTGGAGCTTTTGGATGGAAGACCGGAGAATACGGAAGGAAGACTAGAGAAGGAGATTCGGGTATATGATTTCCTTGACCATCTTGGAATAGCATATAAGAGAGTAGACCATGAACCGGCATTTACGATGGAAGTATGTGAGGAGATTGATAAGATGTTGCAGGCGACAATCTGTAAGAATCTTTTCCTGTGCAATCGTCAGAAGACACAGTTTTATCTGTTGATGATGCCGGGAGACAAGCCGTTTAAAACGAAGGAGATCACTTCACAGATCGGGAGCGCAAGACTGTCATTTGCATCGGCTGAGGACATGGAGAAATATCTGGATATCGAACCGGGGGCTGTCAGTGTCATGGGACTGATGAATGATACGGAGCATCATGTACGGCTGTTGGTGGATGAAGACATATTAAAAGGCGAGTATCTTGGCTGCCACCCATGTGTGAATACATCCAGTCTGCGGATGCGCACGGCAGATGTATTCGGATTGTATCTGGATGCGGTCGGACACGATATGACAAAAGTCGTCCTGACAGGTGAAGCATAGAGCAAAGAAAAAACCAGGCCATAAGTCATATACATTCAGGGAAATGTTGTTGACCATGTGTTTGGTTTTTGCTATGTTTAGACGAGAGATTTGAAAGGAAATAAAATATGAAAGAAAATATAAAGGGACGGCCGGGAAATAGAAAACCGGATGGCAGAAAAGTCCAGTCCCCAAATAAGAAACCCAATCCCGTGGCATACGAATATACAGACGAAGAATACCAGAGATTACTTGTAAAGAAGCAGACAGAGATGGAAAAGCTGCTTTCAGGATTTGCACCGGTCGATCCAATCGTGGGAATGGAAAATCCGTATTATTACAGGAACAAAGTATGTGCGGAATTCAGAAAACTGAAGAATGGTACGATCATCTCCGGCCGATATCAGGAGGGTACTCATAATGTCATAGAGACAAAAGGCTGCAAGATCGAAGATCAGCGGGCGGATGCAATCATTCAGGATATCACAGGGCTGTTTCGGTCATTTAAAATGATGATCTATAATGAAGACAGCGGATATGGACTGATCCGTCATGTGCTGATCCGGACAGCACATCAGACCGGACAGATCATGGTGATCATTGTGACGGCATCTCCGGTATTTCCGTCGAAGAAGAATTTTGCAAATGCACTTTTGAAGCTTCATCCGGAGATCACAACGATCGTTCAGAATATAAATACAAAGGATACGAATATGGTGTTAGGTGACCGAAATCAGGTCATCTATGGCAAAGGCTATATAGAAGATGTTCTCTGCGGCAAACGGTTTCGTTTGTCGCCGGGAAGCTTTTACCAGATCAATTCTGTTCAGACGGAGAAATTATATAACAAGGCGATCAAATATGCGGATCTGAAAAAGAAAGAGACGGTGATAGATGCATACTGCGGAATCGGAACGATCGGTATCGTTGCAAGCGACCGGGCAAAACGAGTGATCGGTGTGGAACTGAATGCAGAAGCAATCCGTGATGCGAAGATTAACAGCCGGATGAACAAGATAGAAAATATCGAGTTCTATGCAAATGATGCAGGCAGGTTTATGGTAGAACTGGCAGACGCAGATGAGCATATTGATGTTGTGTTTATGGATCCGCCTCGTTCAGGAAGCACGGAAGAATTTCTTTCTTCCGTTGTAACTTTGTTTCCGCGTAAGGTAGTTTATATTTCCTGTGGACCGGATACCCTTGCGAGAGATCTGAAGTATCTGACCACACATGGCTATCAGGTGTTAAAGATCACACCATTTGATCTCTTCCCATTTACTGAGCATACAGAGGTTGTTACGCTATTGACGAGAGACAGAGTTATTTTTAAGTAGGAGAGGAACGTTATTAAAGATGAAAGAAAAGATAAAATTATTATCCGGTGCACAACTGAAATATATAGCATTTGCTTCAATGTTGATCGATCATGTTAATAAAACATTTTTCATATATTTTAACAGTAAGGCTTTAATAGTTATGAGTGAACTGTTTGATATATTAGGCAGGATCGCATTTCCTATCTTTATTTCCCTGTTGGTGGAGGGATATTTTAAAACGAGAAATCGATGGAGATATTTGGGAACACTCCTGGTATTTGGAATTATATCAGAGGTTCCGTTTGATATGTGTACATCTAATGTATTTTTTGAACCAAACTGGAATAATATCATGTTTACGCTTGCGCTGGTGTTGGCGATGATCTGGATTATTGATGCCCTGAAAAAAAAGATGCAGACGCTGCCCAAGTTCTTGTGGTATCTTGTATCTTTTATAATTGTAGCAGTAACTTGTCTGATAGCCATGAATCTGAGTCTGGATTATGATTCCCATGCGGTGTTGATCGGTTATTTTCTGTATCTTTTTCATGACAGACCGATTATTGCTATTCCGTTTAATTTTGCATCGATGTATAAGGAACCATGGGCACTTCTGGGTTTTGGCCTGATGCTTACTTATAATGGAAAGCGTGGAAAGCAGAATAAGCTTGTGAACTATTTGTTTTATCCGGTGCATCTTCTGATATTGGGAATTCTGAGAATGTGTCTTGGAATTTGACAGTAATTTGACGGCAACCGGCTGATAATCATTGAATTTTATGCCCCAATGTAGTATAATCATCGTGCTATTTTGGGGCTTTTTTGCGCCATTATACAGGTAAAGAACAAGAATACAGAGAAAAATTACCTTGTGGCATCAACTTTGAACGGCCATCTGACATAACGTAATATGGCTGAATGGTATGAGTTGTATGACCTTATAAATCAAGGTTTTAAGGAGGAATTATAACCATGAAGCTCGGCATAGTTGGACTTCCCAATGTTGGAAAAAGTACATTATTTAACTCTCTGACAAAAGCAGGTGCAGAATCAGCAAACTATCCATTCTGTACCATCGACCCAAATGTAGGTGTCGTTGCAGTACCGGATGAGAGGTTAGACAAGCTGACAGAGATGTATCACTCAGCAAAGACCACTCCTGCAGTTATTGAATTCGTAGATATCGCAGGACTCGTAAAGGGCGCATCCAAAGGCGAAGGTCTGGGAAACCAGTTCCTTGCAAATATCAGAGAGGTAGATGCGATCGTTCATGTTGTCAGATGCTTTGAAGATACAAATGTTATTCATGTAGATGGTTCGGTTGATCCGATCCGTGATATTGAAACAATCAATCTGGAGCTGATCTTTTCCGATATCGAAGTTCTGGATCGTAGAATAGCAAAGACGATACGAGGTGCAAGAAATGATAAGATGCTTGCAAAGGAGCTGGATTTCCAGCAGCGTATCAAAGCGCATTTGGAGGAAGGCAAGCTTGCAAAGACTCTTGAAGTAACAGATGAGGACGAACAGGGTTGGATCGAGGAATACAACCTTCTTACATGGAAACCGGTTATTTTCGCAGCAAATGTAAGCGAAGACGATGTAGCAGATGATGGAGCATCAAATGAGCATGTTCAGAAAGTAAAAGAATATGCAAAAGAATTTGATTCAGAAGTATTTGTTGTCTGTGCACAGATCGAGCAGGAGCTGGCAGAACTGGATGACGAAGAAAAGAAAATGTTTTTGGAAGATCTTGGAGTAAAAGAATCCGGTCTTGATAAACTGATAAAGGCAAGCTATTCACTGCTTGGACTGATCAGTTATCTGACAGCCGGTGAGACAGAATCCAGAGCATGGACGATCAAGAAGGGAACAAAAGCGCCGGGAGCAGCCGGCAAGATCCATTCTGATTTTGAGCGTGGATTCATCAAGGCAGAGGTTGTAAGCTATAAAGATCTTATGGAATGTGGCAATATGGTAGCTGCCAAAGAAAAAGGTCTGGTAAGACAGGAAGGTAAAGAATATGTGGTAGAGGACGGAGATGTCATCCTCTTTAAGTTCAACGTATAAAACAGCTTCCTTTAGGAGATAACAAGAAAATGGAAACAATTTCAGAATATTTTAACAGTATTATCTTTCCGCATTTGGGAATCTTCCTGAAGCATGTAGGTGATCATATATCCATTGGCAGCTTTGAGATCCGGTTTTACGGTATCATCATTATGTGTGGATTTATCCTTGCCTACTTCCTTGTGACAAATGAAGCGAAACGAACAGGACAGGATCCGGAAATGTATCTGGACTTTATCCTGATCCTGATCATTCCGGTAATCTTAGGCGCAAGAATTTATTATATATTGTTCCGGCTGGATCAGTATATAGTGGCGGGAAATGTAAAAGAAACCATCCTTGGTATGTTAAATATCAGAGGTGGCGGACTTGCAATCTATGGTGGTGTAATTGCTGGTATTATTACCGGATGCATCTTTGCGAAGAAGCGGAAGGTAAATGTGCTTCGGCTTGCCGACACAGCAGCGTTTGGTCTGCTGATCGGACAGATCCTTGGACGCTGGGGCAATTTCTTCAACAGGGAGGCGTTTGGTGCGTATACAGATTCTGTATTTGCGATGGGAATCCCTCTTGATTATTACAGACATGAAGGAACACTAAACAGTCTGATCAGCAGTGGAGTGATCTCAGATACCATGCTTGCAAATACACAGACACTTCATGGTATGGAATGTATAACAGTACATCCTACGTTCTTGTATGAGTCACTCTGGAATCTGATGTTGCTGATCTTTCTTCTTATATATAGAAAGCATCAGAAGTTTACAGGTGAATTCGCATTTATCTATGTAGCAGGCTATGGACTCGGAAGATGTATCATTGAAGGACTTCGTACAGATTCCTTAATGATCGGCAATTCCGGTATCCGTGTATCACAGCTTCTTGGATTTGCATGCTTTTTAGTTGGTGCAGTTGTGCTCATCGTTGGTTATGTTCGCAGAGCAAAAGGGCAGTTGCAGATCGTTGAAAATGAGTCTGTTCAGGCGCCTTCAGAGGATGAAAACAACTAGGCTCAATGCGGTAATTCATTGCGTGAAAAAAATATTTAAAAAAGTTGAAAAAAGTTGTTGACAGATACAACGTCTTATGATAACATATCCATTGTTGTGAGGCAAATAAATCACAACAATGGAAAATGCGCGAGTGGCTCAGCGGTGGAGCACCTCCTTGCCAAGGAGGGGGTCGCG
>OGFG01002446.1_pt1 | contig 15293 bp, 21 predicted proteins | sample 1570761 | NCBI WGS metagenome assembly OGFG01 (sample SAMEA2581938, study PRJEB24529) | metagenome | biome: Human gut stool | place: China | collected 2011 | reverse complement strand
CAACAGCCTTATAACAGCTCATATCCTGACCATGCGGAACAACATGGACGGTCAGCCAGCAGACGAACCGCTGGCAACGATAACGGCGGGAGGTTCGCACCACGCAGAAGTACAGGCGTTTCTCGTGAAGTACTTCTCGACCGGAGCGCCAAAGCTGGTAAACAGTCCACTGGATACCGTCACCACAAAAGACCGCTTCGCGCTGGTGACGATACACGGCGAGGAATACATAATCACCGACATAAAAATGCGAATGCTCCAGCCGCGTGAGCTGTTCAATGCACAGGGATTCCCGGCTGATTACATAATCGACCACGACGACAGCGGCAAACCTTATCCGAAAAGCAAGCAGACAGCCCGGTGCGGAAACGCGGTCACACCGCCAGTTCCGGCGGCGCTGGTACGGGCTAATCTGCCGGAGATGTGCGGAGGTGGAATTTGATGAAAGAAGAATATAAAAGCCGGGTATACACAGACCGCCCTGCTTACGCCGATCTCCCAGCGCCGGACAAGTTCCAGGCGATCATGGGAATAGTCGCGACGCGGCTCAAGCAGCACCCGAACGCTATATGCAGCTACTCCGGAGGCTCAGACAGCGATATCATGCTCGACCTTATCGAGCGCACCCGGGAAGCGTTTAATCTCCCGTCGGTCAAGTACGCATTTTTCAACACCGGGCTTGAGATGGCGGCGACGAAGGACCACGTCAAGGCGACCGCCGAGAAGTACGGCGTAGAGATTACTACATACCGCCCGAAGGTCGGGATCGTCAACGCGGTCCGCAAGAACGGAGTGCCGTTCGTATCGAAGATCATGTCCGGCGGGCTATCAGAATGGCAGAAGAAAGGCGTTCCGTTGTCCATAGCCGAGGAGTACGAACAGGCGGAGGACAAGGCAGCCAAGCGCAAGGAGCTTAAAGAGCGCTATCCGAAATGCGAGAGCGTTATAAACTTCCTCTGTTGCTGTAATTCAGCCGGAGAACCTCGCCCGAACATACAGCTGGTAATCAACAGCTCCAAGTACATGCGAGATTTCATCGGCGAGTATCCGCCGGATTTCAAGATCAGTGCAAAGTGCTGCGACTGCTGCAAGAAGGATGTTGCACACGCCGTTCAAAAAGATTTCGACATGATAATCACCGGCGAGCGGCGCGACGAGGGCGGAATGAGGTCAGTTCCGCGAAAGGACTGCACGACGATGTGCTTCACGGAAACAAGCTCCGGGCAGTACCGCCTGCGCCCGCTGTACTACGTCAGCGACGCGGACAAGGCTTGGTACAAGGAAAAGTACGGCGTGCGGTATTCCGACGCATATGAGGTGTACGGGCTTACCCGGACAGGCTGCTGCGGGTGCCCGATATCTTACAAGGCAGTCGCCGACCTGGAGAAAATCAAGCCGTATGAGCCGAATGTAGTCAAGGCTGCCTGGAACATCTTCGGGGACAGCTACAGATACCGCGAACAGTACAACGAATACAAGAAGAAGCGTATGGAAGCCGAGAAAAACGGCGGACAGATGTTCTTTGATGATATGGAGGATAAATCATGATCATAGTCGAAGACCTCACCCCGGAGGAGCGCGAGAAGATACTCCAGGATATACTCGAAACGATAAAGGAGAAGTAACATGCTGAGAACCGAAGATCACTGCGTAGGCTGCCCGGACGGAGTGCCGTGCCTGGGCGTCGCCTGTCCGAGCAGAAATGTGCCGGTATGGTACTGCGACAAGTGTGAGAACGAATGCAGCCGGGGCGAGCTACGAATTCTGGACGGTAAGCAGCTTTGCTACGACTGCTTCTGTGAGGAAGCCTGGGACGCAGCAGATGTGCCAGAGGAGGAACAGTGATGCCTAGAAAGCTAGTAAGAACTACAGATATCAGCCGTGAGGAATGGCTTGAATACCGCAGGACAGGGCTCGGAGGCTCGGACGCCGCAACCGTTGTTGGGCTGACACCCTACCGTTCAAAAATCGAGCTCTGGGCGGACAAGACTGGGCGCATGCCGGAAACTGAGGACAATGAAGCAATGCGCACCGGGCGAGACCTGGAGCAGTACGTTGCTGAACGTTTTTGCGAGGCTGCCGGAAAGAAAGTCCGACGCCGCAACTACATATTCCAGCACGATGAATACGACTTCATCACCGCGAACGTTGACCGTGAGATCATCGGCGAAAACGCCGGGCTTGAGTGCAAAACCACATCAGCATTTGCAAAAGCGGATTTCGACAGCGGTGAGATTCCGCTGTACTACTACTGCCAGTGCTGCCACTACATGAACGTCATGGGCTATGATCGCATGTATCTTGCGGTGCTCATCGGTGGGCAGAAGTTCCGCTGGTTCACCATCGAGCGGAACGAGAGCGAATGCGCGGCGCTGCTGAAATCCGAAATAGCATTCTGGAACGATTACATAAAGCCGGATATCCGTCCCGAACCGGACGGCTCCGAAAGCGCAGAACGCACGCTGAAAGCACTGTACCCCGACTGGCAGGACAATGCAATCGCAATGTTTGAGCAGAACGACGCCGCTGCTGAGCTTGCGGCGGTGATGGCTCAGAAAAAGGAGCTCGAAGCGCGGGAAAAGGCTATCAAGCAGAAGTTCCAGACCGCGCTCGATGGCAACACCGACGGGCTGACCGTTGACTGGCATATCTCATACAAGCCGCAGATTAAGCACTCTGTTGATAGCAAGCGCCTTAAGGCAGAGCGCCCGGACATCTATGCGGAATACCTCAAGGAAACAAAAGCAATGATATTTAAGATATCGGAAAGGAAAGAATCATGACCACTACGACCAACACGAACGGCGTGATCGCCGCCGCGGCGCAGGTTCAGGCACCTGCTGCACCTACAAAGCGCACTCCATCGCAGTCGCTTAATGCGCTGCTCAATGGCAAGTATGCTCAGGAAACGCTGAAAAGCACTCTCAAGGAGAATTCGGGAGCGTTCGCGACTTCGGTGATGAATCTGTTCAACAACGACAAGCTGCTTCAGCAGTGCGAACCGAAGCTCGTCCTTGCGGAAGTTCTCAAAGCGGCGGCTCTCAAGCTCCCTATCGAAAAGCAGCTCGGGTTCGCTTATGTCGTGCCGTTCAGGGATCACGGTGTGCAGAAGCCGCAATTCCAGCTCGGATACAAGGGCTATATCCAGCTCGCTATCCGTTCGGGAAAGTACAAGTACATCAATTCCGGCGTGGTATATGATGGCGAACTCAGAGGTGCAAATAAGCTCACGGGCGAGATAGATCTTTCGGGAGAACGTGTATCAAACGAAATAATTGGGTATTTTGCATACATTGAAACGCTTGAGGGATATTCCCGGACAAGCTACTGGAGCAAGAAAGATGTGCTCGCCCACGCGGACAAATACAGTAAATCGTTCAAGTCTGAGAGTTCGCCGTGGAAAAAGGAATTTGATAAAATGGCGATGAAAACAGTGTTGAAAGATCTGCTGTCGCACTATGGTCCGATGAGCATTGAAATGAGCCAGGCGCTCTCAAACGAAACTGTTCCCGGAGAAGCCCCGGAAATGACCGCAGACGGCTCTGAGATAATCGTTGATGAAGATACGCCAGATTACAGCGAAACCACTGCTGATGAGCCTATAGACGCTCCCGACGAGGTTCATTAGGATACGTGATTCATTATATATCTGCTTCCCGAAATTTGCAGTAAATTGCAGTCGCACATTATTAATAATTAATTTGGAGGTAATCACCATGATAAAGACAAAAGTAAGACTTACATTCACCGATGAAATTCTCGGAACATCTTCCGGAAATCCTGAGCTGCACCGCGAATTCATCGCCAGCAAGGCACCGGACGCCCAGAAGATGGAGGACGAGGTCGCAGCGCTCGGAGTTGACGCAGTCGAGGAAAAGAGCATGACCGTGTTCCCGAGGCTGGCTGATGGAACTCCGTTCCTTTACGATTACCAGATCCGCGGATTCTTCAAGGAAATCTGTGGCGCAATGAAAGCTATTTCCGGCACGAAGTCCAGCAAAATCAAGGCACACAAGAAGAAAATCGACAATACGATATTTGTTGAACCGCGCGAAATCCCTCTTGATCTGCACGGAATGAAGATGGCAAATTGTCAGCGCCCTCTGAGAGCTTCGACCGCGCTGGGTGAGCGCATTGCCCTTGCGAACAGCGAGGTGTGTCCCGAGGGAACGAGCTGCGAATTCGAGGTGCTGTGCATGGTGGACGAGGACGCCGCAATGCTCCTTGAATGGCTGGAATATGGCAAATACAAGGGTATAGGGCAGTGGCGCAACTCCGGCAAGGGTCGTTTCACTTTTGAGGTAATCGACTGAGCAGCGGCACGGTAAGGCGTCGCATTTTACAGCAGCGGCAAGGCGAAGCCAAGTGGAGTAATGCAGAGCAACGGCATAATGGAGTGGTGTAGAGCAAAGCTGTGGCGAGGAGTAGCCATACACAACACGGCGAGTGCGTAGTTTAGCTTTGGTTCGCAAAGGCAAAGTAAGGCAAAGTATCGAAGAGCACGAATACGCAAGGGCAGGACATAGCTCTTTTTTGCAGGGCACAGGCAAAGCAATCCGTTGTGGATCAATGTCCGCCGAAGCGGAGGAATTGCACGGCTATGAAAGGCGCAGGCACGGCACAGCACAGCCTTGCAGCGGCTACGCAACGCGTTGCACCGCAAAGGTATCGCAATGGTCCGCGTGGAATTGCAACGGTAAAGCAGTGTGTGGAGTGGCAAAGCAACGGCAATGTAAGCGAAGCCGAGAATTGCAAAGCCACGGAACAGCACGGCGTCGCTTGGCAATGGCATAGCTGGGCAATGTGACGATTGGCAAAAGAACATCGTCGAGAAGCTTAGTACTGATAAGCGCAAGCAAGGGCATGGCTTCGGGAAGTTCGGCACAGCAAAGGCAAAGATCTGTTGAGCACAGCAAAGGAATAGTGCGGCATAGCAAAACATCGGACAGCGTAGGCGGAGCACTGATTTGAATAGCTCAGAAACGCAAAGGCAAAGCAGCAAATAGATGATTTAGGAGGTAATCGTGTATAACAAAGTGATAATGATGGGGCGTATCTGCTCTGACCCGGAGCTGAAAACGACCCCGAACGGCGTGAATGTCTGCACATTCCGGATAGCGGTAGAACGCAGGTTCCAGCAGAAAGGCGAAGAACGCAAGACGGATTTCTTCAATGTGGTCGCGTGGCGCTCCACCGGGGAGCTTGTAAACAAGTACTTCGGCAAGGGTAAGATGATCCTGGTCGAGGGCGAAATGCAGACCCGGCAGTATACGGACAAATCTGGGAATCAGGCTACATGGTATGAGATAGCGGCGGAGCGCGTGAGCTTCACGGGCGAGAAGTCCGTGAACACTGCTCCGGAAGTATCCGCGCCGATACCGGCTCCCACACCTGCACCGCAGAGCACATCGGCACCGGACTACGGTCCTAATGACGATTATCCGTTTTAAACCAAGGAGGAAAAGATGGCTAGACCGATCAAACCCGGTTTGGAGTACTTTTCTTTGGACGTGGATATTTTTGAGGACGACAAGATCTTCGACCTCCAGAATGAATATGGTCCCTTGGGTGAAGTGATTTATTTGCGCCTGCTGTGTCTTATCTACAAGAACGGTTATTATTACCGCTTCGATAGCCTGGATAAGCTCGCAGGGCTGCTGATCAAGTCCATCGGAAACAGATGGGCAAGGGACAAGAAGGCAGTAAAAGACGTTATCCTTTATTGTGCTAAGTGTAATCTCTTTTCATCAGAGCTTATGCAGAATAACGTGATAACCTCTCGAAGTATTCAGTTGCGATACCTGAAAGCAAAAGAACGTAACCTGCCGAAAATCGAAGAATACAGCCTTCTTGAAAAAAGTGTTCAGGGAGGTTTAAAAAGTGTGCCCGAAACTCCGGTTAATGTTGCAGAAACCCCGGTTATTGCAACAGAAACCCCGGTTAATGTATGCAATAATCCCACAAAGGAAAGTAAAGAAAAGAAAAGTAAAGGAAAGGAAAGCAGGACGGCTGCGCCGCCTGCTCCTTCCCCTACCCGTGAACATCTTGCCCGTAAATACGGTGAGCGTGCCGTAAGCCAGTACGAGCTGAAATACCAGTCCTGGCAGCAGCGCAAAGGAATATCCGGTGAGATCTCCTACGCGAGAATAGCCGAATGGCTCGCTGCGGACGGAGTGCCGGAGAACACCAGCAGCATAAACCAGGCAGACATCATGGAAGAACTCAGGAAGCAGTATTCGGAGGAGGGATAGAATGCAGATTGAATTCACGGTCCCGGGCGAGCCGTTCGGAAAGCAGCGCCCCAGGCACAGCAGAGTATCCGGCACTACATACACGCCCAGGGAAACAAAGCTGCACGAACAGCTTATCCAGTGGGCGTATCGCAAAGCGGGAGGACATAAGTTTCCGGAGGATTCGGAAATCAGAATCACGATAATCGCGGTGATGGGTATTCCGAAAAGCACGCCGAAATACAAGCACGCAGATATGCTCAGCGGAAAGATACGCCCGGTCAAGAAACCGGACTGGGATAACATCGGAAAGCTTGTCTGCGACGCGCTGAACGGCGTTGCTTACGACGATGATAAATGCATATGCGGTGCTTGCGTCATCAAACTCTACGGCGAAGAACCGCAAACGTACGTCAGATTGGAGGATATCAATGCGTGAGATACTTTTCCGTGGGAAATCAATAATGCACGGCGACTGGGTTTATGGCTATCTTAATCAGCACAGGGGCAATATCCGGTATGATTGTGATTGTGAGCCCATAGCTGACGAGTGCTATTACATCAACGATTGGCAGGCCAAGATAGATAACGGTATGTATGGGCAGGATTACAAAGTTGACCCCGAAACCGTCGGTCAGTTCACCGGGCTTACCGACCGCAACGGCGTGAAGATTTTCGAGGGGGATATCGTCAGATATGGCGATACAATACATCGTGTGGTATTTGAGCAAAGAAACGGCACAGCTTATTTCGGACTGGTGTATGCAGCTTGCGAAACATTGCCGTTCGGACATTACCAGGACCTTAAACAGATTGAGGTTATCGGAAACGTCTACGACAACCAGGAACTGCTGGAGGTGAGCGAAAGTGATTAGTGCATTCATAGGCGCATACACAGAAACCGTTGAGACTATACGCTGGATTGAGCGCAGCGAGGAACGTGCACGCGCTGAAAGCGATTTCAAGAGGTTTGCGGCTAAGAAAAGCCGCGCCAGGAAGCAGAAGTGCAAGGGGAAGAAAAAGAGGTGAGCGGGAATGAGTGAATACATAACGCGCGAACGCGCATTGGAGATCCTGAACGATATAGGTGGGTGTGGCGCTGAACCCGGAAGCTATACGGAAGGTTGGGACGAGGCGATAAACGCAGCGTATGAAGCAATTCAGGACGAACCTGCCGCCGATGTCGCGCCGGTGGTGCATGCGTACTGGATATATCAGAAGCCGTACGACGAATACACATGGAGACCGTACATATGCAGCAGCTGCAAAACGCACGGCGGTAAGCACCGGACGAATTATTGCCAATCATGCGGCGCTAAGATGGATCTTTGCCCTCCCAAACGTGAGAAAAACGGAGGTGACACAGATGTCTAAAATCAAGCTGAAGCCCTGCCCGTTCTGCGGGGGCGAAGTAATTATGATGCGCTCGGAAAGCCTGGAAACTGGCTTCGTGAGCTATTATGTTTCACACAATGATCCATTTAATTGCGCATACGAAATCAGACAGCAGAGCGCAAGCCGGACTATACAGGAAGCCGCAAACAAATGGAACAGGAGGGCTGATAATGGCTAAAGTAAAATGCAGGTCGTGCGATATCTGCGGCGAGATGAACGCCAAAGATGGATTTATGCTCAAGGCTAAACGCGTGGAATCTCACAACGAAAGAGATACGCTCGGGTATATAATAGGCGTAAAATACAGGTGGGCAAGAATTGACCTCTGCGAAAGCTGCTATAATGAGATAGTCAGGAGCTGCCACCGGATCCGTCGCGAACAGAAGGAGGGCTTATGACCCGTGAAGAACTGGAGCAGATATATTACCTCCACCGAGAGCTGCGTATGTGGGAGCAGGAGCTTGAACGGCTCCGCTGCCGCTCGCTGGTACGTTCGCCGCAGCCGAGCACCGGGAGCAGTTCCGGGACGTCGGACAAGGTCGGCGAACTTGCCGAAAGGCGCGTTGACCTGGAGCGCCGCATAGAACTCAAGCGCGAGGAGATACAGCGGCGCCGCGATGAAGCTGTTGCGTTCATCTACGATATTCCCGACAGTCTGACCCGGCAGATAGTTTATTACCGCTGCGTGAGCCTTTTCGGCTGGACGCGCGTCGCCTATGAGGTCGGGGGGAATAATTCGCCGGACGGGGTGCGGAAGATTTACAGCAGATTCATGGATAAGCTGTAAGTTGTCCGTTTTGTCCGGTTTACATGTGCTATAATGATATTATCGAAAAGCGTCCAGAGATGGGCGCTTTTATTATGCCCGAAAGGAGGAATCCCCATGACCGAAAAGCAGAAGCGCTTCTGCGACGAATATCTGATAGATCTGAACGGAACTCGTGCATATAAAACCGCGTATCCGTCAGTGAAGAACGAAAATACAGCCGCTGCCGGGGCGAGCGAGCTCCTAAGAAATCCTAAGGTGCGCGCGTACCTTGACGAGCGCCTAGAGCAGCTGCACAGCGAGCGCACCGCCGACGCCGCCGAGGTCATGGAGTACCTCACGGCGGTGCTGCGAGGCGAGAGCACAGCTTCCGTCGTAGTCGTCGAGAGCGTAGGCGACGGCTGCTCCGAAGCGCGGACGATCACGAAGCCCCCGGACGAGCGCGAGCGCCTTAAAGCTGCCGAACTCCTCGGGAAGCGGTTCGGGCTGTTCACGGACAAGGTGAACGTCGAGGGCAGTATCCCGGTGGTGATTGCAGGCGATGATAAAATCGCAGACTAAGCGGATATACCTCCCGGAGCTTGTCGGCGGCGGTTACGGCGAATTCTGGCGGTTCCGGGGGAGGTACCGCGTATGCAAAGGCTCCCGTGCGAGCAAGAAGAGCAAGACCTCCGCGCTGTGGTTCATCGTAAATCTCATGAAGCACCCGGCGGCAAACCTGCTGGTAGTCCGCGCGACTTATAACACGCTGCGCAATTCCTGCTTCACGGAGCTGAAATGGGCGATAGCAAGGCTCGGCGTCCAGCAGTACTGGCAGATAAATCTCAGCCCACTGGAAATGACCTACCTCCCGACCGGGCAGAAGATTTACTTCCGGGGTCTGGACGATCCGCTGAAAGTCACCTCCATCACCGTTGACGTCGGAGTCCTCTGCTGGCTGTGGATAGAAGAAGCCTACGAGATCGACAGTGAGGAGAGCTTCGACACCCTCGACGAGAGTATCCGCGGACAGGTGCCGGACGGGCTGTTCAAGCAGATAACGCTGACGTTCAACCCCTGGAATGAGCACCACTGGCTCAAGAAGCGCTTCTTCGACGCTCCCGACAACGACGTCCTGGCAAAGACCACGAACTACCTCTGTAACGAGTTCCTGGACGACGCAGACCTGCGTGTTTTCGAGAGAATGAAGCGCGATAATCCCCGGCGCTACCAGGTCGCAGGGCTGGGGAACTGGGGCATGGTGGACGGTCTGGTATATGAGAATTTCCGGGAAGCTGAATTCGAGCTTTATGACCTGCCGGACACGGCGCGCAGCTTCTTCGGTCTGGACTTCGGCTACACCAACGACCCGACGGCATTCTGGGCTGGTATGGTTGACGAGAAGTCAAAGAAAATATGGGTGTTCGACGAGATGTACGAGCGCGGAATGAGCAACGAGCGCATTGCAGAGCGCATAACAGAGATGGGCTACGCAAAGGAGGTCATTACCGCCGACAGCGCGGAGCCTAAGTCCATCGACCGCCTGCGCACGCTGGGTCTGCGGAGAGTCCGCGCCGCTCAGAAAGGCAAGGACTCTATCCTTAACGGTATCGACCGCATACAGGATTACGAGCTGATCGTTCACCCGCGCTGCAAGAACTTCCTTGTGGAGATCTATAACTACACCTGGGCAAAGGATAAGTTCGGGCGTGCGATAAACAAGCCCATCGACGATTTTAACCACCTCATGGACGCCATGCGGTACGCGCTGGAAAGCGATACGAAACACGCCAGAATACTCAACAGAAAGGAGCTGGGCATTTACTGATGATGAATCCCTTCACGATATCCGCGGAAACCCCGGTCACGCCGGAGGTCGCCTGCAAATTCATCAGGGAGCATATGCTGCACACGCGCGCCAGATACGACTGCCTGGAGCGCTACTACGAGGGGGAGCACCCGATATGCAGCCGGAAGAAGCGCTCGGTGCTTGCGAACAACAGGCTGGTATGCAATCACGCGAAATACATCTCAGACACCTGTGTGGGCTACTTTGCCGGGAATCCGGTAAAGTATTCGGGCGAGGGGATAGAGCCGCTCCTGGAGCTCCTGAGAGCCGCTGACAGCGACACTCAGGACATAGACCTCGCGCAGAAGGCGAGCATATTCGGCACGGCTTACGAGTTCATCTATACCGACGGCGACGGGCAGCCCCGGCTGTATTCCCCGGATCCGCGGCAGGCATTCGTTATCTACGACGACACGGTGCGGCAGAATCCGGTCGCCGGGGTGTATTATTACAAGCTCCACGACAGCGTGACGAACCGGGATACGGGGTATTCCGTGTACCTCTGCGGCGGAAGCGAGATCTCGCACTTCACCACTGACACTGGATTCGCGCTCCAGGGCGAGCCGGAGATCCGTCCCCACGGAATGGACGGAGTGCCGCTTATCGAGATCTACAACAACTCCACCTGCGGCAGCGACTTCGAGCCGGTATTGTCGCTCATCGACGCGTATAACGTCCTCCAGAGCGACCGAGTGAACGACAAGGAGCAGTTCGTCGAGGCGATACTGCTTATCAAGGGTTCAGTCCTCGGTGACGACAACGATGAGAAGTCCGAAAGCTATAAGGCGCTCCGGGAGAACGGTTTGCTGGAGCTTGACGCGGACAGCTCCGCCGAGTGGCTTACCCGGCAGTTCGACGAGAACAGCGTGGAGGTGCTCCGCAAGTCCCTGGAGCAGGACATACATAAGTTCGCGAACGTCCCCTGCATGAGCGACGAGAGCTTTGGTGGGAATTCCTCCGGCGTGGCAATGCGCTACAAGCTTCTCGGATTCGAGCAGATAACGAAAATCAAGGAGCGTTACTTCCGGGAGGGGCTGAAAGAGCGCCTGCGCCTGCTGTGCAGCTGGCTGGAATTCACGGGGAAGGCTCACATCGACAGCCGGGGGATTTCGATACAGTTCACCCGGGCACTCCCGGTCAACGAGGTGGAACAGGCGCAGCTCGTGTCGGAACTCCGCGACGTCGTACCGCTTGAAACGCTGCTCGGACAGCTTCCGTTCATCGACGACCCGGAAGCCGCAGCCGAAAAGGTAAGGGAGAAGCAGAATGGATTTCCGAACCTTCCGCCGGAGCTGACCGATGAACAGCCGTAAATACTGGGAGCGCCGCGCTGCTCAGGATATGTACGACCGCATGGGCACCGCCGAGGATTCCGCCGCCGAAATGAACGCGGCGATACGTCAGACCTCCGCGTACCTCGAAAAGGAAGTCAAGGCAGTCCTCCGCGGAATGCAGTCGTTCGGCATCTCAGAAGCGGAAGCTAAGAAAATACTGAACGCCGCCGGAGGGGACGGCTCGGCGCTCCAGCGTTTACGCAAGGCGGCGCAGCAGGTAAGCGATCCGGAACGGCGCGAAGCGCTCCTGAATGCGATAAACAGCGCCGGAGCGTACCGTTACCGCATTACCCGTATCGAGGAGCTGAACAAGGACATCAACCGCCAGTGCCGGGAGCTGTACAAAACGGAGAACCGGCACATCACGTCGGCGCTGCGGAATGTCGCGGAGGACAGCTACTACCGCGAAATATTCAGCATTCAGAAAGGTTCGGGGCTGGGATTCAGCTTCTCGAGGTTCTCCCGGAAGGACGTTGACCGGATTCTCCGTTCAAACTGGAGCGGAAGCAATTATTCTCAGCGAATCTGGAAAGACGTGAACGGCATGACGGCGCGGCTCAAGAACGAGCTGCTCGTCAGTATGCTGTCGGGGCGGTCCGGCGGAAAGACCGCCCGGATATTCCAAGAGCAGTTCGGAGTTAACGCGTTCTGCGCCCGGAGAATCGTCCGGACAGAGAGCGCCTATGTCGCCAACGCGGCGCAATCCAGGGCGTACGACGAAGCCGGGATAGAGCGTTACAGGTTCGTAGCCACCCTCGACAGCCGGACCTGCGAGTGCTGCGCGGCTTTGGACGGCAGGGTGTTCGAACTCGCGAATGCGAAGCCCGGCACGAACTATCCGCCCATGCACCCGTTCTGCCGCTCGACTACGATAGCGGATTTCGGAGACGAGGAGCTTGCAGGTCTGGAGCGCCGGGCTAAGGACAAGGACGGGAATACTATTAAGGTTCCGGCGGGTATGACATACGAGCAGTGGAAAGAGAAATTTGTTGACCCTCCAAATAGTGACCCGGTACCAACAATTCCGATAGCAGGTATTAATTGTCGGGTGGAGGAAAAGAAATACAGCTTTGGATATAATACATCGGTACAATCCGATGCGGTCGTTTATACTACTCCTGATGGTGTGAGTTTCATTTTTCCCAAGAATTACGATTCCGCTCATCAAACCATGACGCCCGAGCAGGCGATAAGCTGTTGGCAAAAAGTGCCCGAAGAAGTCAAGAAGAAAGCGCAGAAAAACATTGAATTCGTTGATTATTACAACCCTGACGACAGCTATTGGAAGAGAGTGTACAAAAACTTTACGCATTCATATGCCACAGGCGGAGATAAAATCACATTCTACCGATATGATCGCCCTCATGATTCTGACTATGTTGTGCGAACATACTGCCACGAAGCTGGGCATTATATCGACACCAATCTGTCAGCAAGCGGCGGACGTTTCAGCGAAGAAAAAGAATGGCAGAAAGCTATTGCCGAGGACAAGAAATTGTCAGGCAGTAAATCACCGACAGCATATGGCGAAAATTCCCCGGCAGAAGATTTTGCGGAGAGTATTGCAGAATATGCGCAAAATGCAAAAGAATTCTCGAAAAAATTTCCCAACAGGGCTTCCATTTTGAAAAATAAAGTGCTATAATATGGTTGAGAGGTGATTTGTATGGCATTCGAAAGAATCAATGAAAAGACCCCCAATGGCGGTGACTATTCAGAAATACATTTTTTGGACGATAAAAACAACGAAGTTGAGGAGAAAAATGCAACACATTGCGTTATCCGCGAGTGTATGAATGACGGCTCCGTTATAAAAGAAACATGGGCTAAGCCTTAAATAAACTAAGCACCCTGCACCAAACAGGGTGCTTTTCCTATCCGTCGTAGTAAAAACCGCTCATTTTACCACGATACCACAACTTAATACACCAAGCGCTCCGATGGGGCGCTGTTTTTATGTTCCCGACATTAATGCCGGGAACATCACGGGAACGCAGCGCGGCAAGATGACGTGCATGAACGGCAGGTTCAAGTGTGAAAAGTGCTCAGCATTCAAGGGCATACAACTGTATAGCGGTAGCAATATCGCGGAAGAAGTTAGACGATTTTCTCACCTGCTTAAATCGCCAGCCGGGGCAGGACCCGCCGTTCCCACCATAAGAGCACGTTGAGAAATCAGCGTGTTTTTTTATCGCCCGAAACACGCTCACGGCGTTAAACTGCGCGCGGAAATACAGCCGACAGGCTATAAACGGAGGTAACAATGGCAGACGAACAGACAACCCAGGTCACACAGGAGCAGACCGCAGCTTTAAGCGCCGGAGGGCGAGTGTCGCCTTCAAGTGATCCTACCACATCTACGCCCGAGCCGGAGGCGGAAAACAAACCGGAAAAGCCCGCTGAAAAGACGTTCACCCAGGCAGAGCTCAACAAGATCATAGCGGAGCGCCAGAAGCGCTGGGAGAAGAAGGCGGCGGACGAAAAGGCGGAGGCTGAGCGCGTAGCCGCTATGACAGCAGACGAAAAGTCGAAGCACGAGCGTGAGAAGCAGGAAAAGGCTCTCGCAGACCGCGAAGCGGCGCTGACAAAGCGCGAGCGCACCGCCCTCGCAAAGGAGTATCTCGCGGAGAAGAACGTGCCTGCGGCTCTGGTGGGTGCTGTGGACATCTCCGACCCGGATGGAATCGAAGCCAGCGCGGCGGCAGTCGCAAAGGCTTTCAGCGAAGCCGTCAGCGCGGAGGTATCAAAGAAGTTAGCCGGAGCTCCCCCGAAAAAGGGCGACCCCGGCGCAAAGGACCCGTTCCTTGAGGGACTGGGGATTTAACAGGAGGTTAATTTATGGCAATCAATCTTGCAACTAAGTATTCAGACAACGTAGACGAGGTATTCCGCGCCGGGGCGCTCACCACGTCCATGGCAGGCGGAAAGTACGAGTTCACCGGAGCGCAGACCGTCAAGGTCTACAGCATGGGCACCGCCGAGATGAACGACTATAAGGCGACCGGCTCCAACCGCTACGGCAATCCGGAGGAGCTGGAGGACACCACCGAGGAGCTGACCCTCACCCAGAAGCGCTCCTTCGCGTTCACCATCGACGCCACCAACGCGGTGGATTCCCCGGCAGGAGTTCGTGACGCGGCAAAGGCGCTCCGCAGACAGCTTGACCAGGTGGTTATTCCGGAGGTGGACGCTTACCGCTTTAAGACCGCTGCAAATAGGGCTAAGCACATCACGGTCAGCACTACCAGCAATTCCACGGCTTACAGCGATTTCCTCGCGATAAACGGCGCCATCAGCGACGACGAGGTTCCGGCAGTCGGCAGGGTTGCGTATGTTTCCAACGAGTTCCTTAACGCTGTCAAGCAGTGCGACAGCTACACCAAGGCTTCCGAGATCGCGCAGAACATGCTCATCACCGGGCAGGTCGGTGATGTGGACGGCGTAAAGATCGTATCTGTTCCTAAGGGCAGAATGCCTGCCGGAGCCTCCTTCATCATCGCGTACAGTGAGTCCGTGTGCTCCCCGGAGAAGCTCGCGGATTACAAGATTCACGACAATCCTCCCGGAATTGCCGGGCATCTTGTGGAGGGTCTGGTGTATTACGACGCATTCGTCACCGAGAACAAGAAGTGCTCCGTCGGCGTGCATTACGGCGCAATGGGCGAGATACGCGTATCCATGACCGCCGCGGATTCCGGCAAGGGCAGGCTGAAGATCGCGCGCAACGTCGCCGGAAAGCT
>OGFG01002443.1_pt1 | contig 15298 bp, 10 predicted proteins | sample 1570761 | NCBI WGS metagenome assembly OGFG01 (sample SAMEA2581938, study PRJEB24529) | metagenome | biome: Human gut stool | place: China | collected 2011 | reverse complement strand
AGTGGTATGAGAACTGCCCGTTCTCTGTGATGGAATCCCAGATGTACGGCACACCGGTGCTGGGTGCTGATATCGGTGGCATCCCGGAATTGATTCAGGTCGGTAAGACTGGTGAGCTATTTAAGAGCGGAGATGGCAACGAGTTGAAGAGCAAGATCCGGAAGCTCTGGGATGATAAGGAACTGTGCGATGAGTATAAAGAAAACTGCAAGGGCATCAGCTTTGATACCATTGATGAGTATTACGAGAAAATTATGAGAGTTTATCAGTAATTTGGAGGATGGGTGTGAGTACAAAAGCGGATAGATATGAGGGAATCAATGGGTTAAAAGCGTATGCCATTATCGGCATTGCTCTGATGCACGTCCTTTCAAACGGAAAATATGAATTGGGAGGATTTGTATTTGAGAAACTTATCCCCAATTTCACAAACCTCGTTTTTCTTTTCATGATGGTCAGCGGTTTTGGTATGTGCTGTGGCTACTACCAGAAAATCATAGACCGTAAGATCAGCGTGGAGGAGTTTTACAGCAAAAGATACATCAAGATTTGGTCGTACTTCGCATTGCTCTGCGCGCTGGATTTTGTGATTTCGCCGAGCAAGAATTCGCTGTATGAAGTTTTTGCAAACTTGACCTTATGCCAGGGATTGTTGCCAAATGCCAATATTTCGGTTATCGGTGTGAGCTGGACGCTGGCTGTCATTTTTGTGTTTTATATGCTGTTTCCGTTTTTCTGCTTCCTGATTGGAAATAAGAAGAGGGCATGGGGAGTGGCAGCCGCGGCATTAGTGTTCAACTACCTGTGTGGAAGTTACTTCAATGCCGGTAGAACCAATATCGTTTATGATGCAATTTATTTTATTGCAGGAGGTCTAATCTTCCTTTACCGGAAAGAGCTTGCTGAATTTGCAGTAAAATCCAAAGTTATCGCTGGAGCAATTCTGCTGATTGCCACAGTTGCTTATTTTGCAGTAGGTGGCAATACGCTTACAATGTTGTTCTTCTGTGTAGCGGCTTTGGTCTATACCCTCGGGTGTAATCGGGAGGGGGGGCTGGTCAATCCAGTCGCCAAATTCCTCGGTGGAATCTGCTTCGAGATTTACCTGTGCCACATGGTAATTTATCGTGTGCTTGAAAAATTTCACCTTGTCCATCTGTTTGGTAATGGCTTACTTGCATATATCTTCACAGCGGTCGCAGTTATTTGCGGCGCGGTTGTGTTCTCGGTATGTGCCAAGTGGTTCTTAAATAAAATTGAAACTTTGATTGTTAATAGGAGTTAATCATGTCTGAAGAAAAGAAATTGAATGGTACGGTTATCGTCACTTACCGTTGCAACGCTCGTTGCTCCATGTGCAACCGTTATAAAGCACCTTCCAAACCGGAAGAAGAAATTAGTATTGAAACTATCAAAAAACTGCCGAAGATGTACTTCACGAACATCACCGGCGGAGAACCGTTTATCCGTACTGACCTGAAGGATATCGTGCGTGAACTGTATAAGAAGTCTGATCGTATCGTTATTTCCACCAACGGTTTCTTCACAGATCGTATCGTTGACCTGTGTAAAGAGTTCCCGCAGATCGGTATCCGTATTTCTATCGAGGGCCTGGAGCAGACCAATAATGAGATTCGTGGTCTTCAAGACGGATATGCAAAGGGGTATGGCACACTAAAGATTCTTCGTGAAATGGGCATGAAGGACGTTGGCTTCGGCATGACCGTTCAGGACAAAAACGCTCCTGACCTGGTTCCGCTCTACAAGATCTCCGATGAGATGGGCATGGAGTTCGCAACTGCCTCTTTGCACAACAGCTTCTACTTCGTTGAGGCTAAGAACATCATCCATGATCGTCCGATGGTTGCTAAGAACTTCGAGAATCTGGTCAATGAACTGCTCCGCAGCAACAGCCCGAAGAAGTGGTTTCGTGCATACTTTAATCATGGTCTGATCAACTACATCTACGGCCAGAAGCGTCTGCTGCCTTGCGATATGAGTTTTGACACTTTCTTCATCGATCCGTATGGCGATGTTATGCCTTGCAATGGAACCAAGGACAAGGAAGTTATGGGCAACCTGAACAATCAGACTTGGGATGAACTGTGGAACAGCCCGAAGGCAGAGAAGGTTCGTGCAAAGGTTCGTTGCTGCGACCGTGACTGCTGGATGATTGGCAGTGTAAGTCCTGCTATGCACAAGTACATCTGGAAGCCTGCGACTTGGGTTCTGGTTCACAAATTTAAGGCTCTGTTCACCAAACATCCGTACAGTATGTATGAGCTGAAGATTTGCCGTGACTACCGTGATGGGAAAGTCACCAAAGAGGATCTGGATAAGTGCAGCACCTGCGATATGAACTGTGTGATCAACAATGGTCTGAGTGAAGCAAGCAAAGAGCAGCTGAAGCATAAGACCGGTGAGGAAATTGTGGATGCGGATATTGCTCAGCAAATGAAAGGGTAAATCAGATGAGAATTACAGTGCTAACTCCTACTTATAATCGGGGAGGGAGTATACAAAAATTATATACCTCTCTGGATAATCAGTCCATAAAAGATTTTGAATGGCTAATTGTAGATGATGGCAGCTTAGATGATACGGCACAGGTTGTAAGGAAAGTTCAAAAATCAGCTGATTTTAGAATCCGCTATATCTATAAGGAAAACGGCGGGAAGCATACGGCACTAAATGAAGGCATAAAAAATATAGAGTCAGACTTGACTTTTATTGTTGATTCGGACGACTGGTTAAAGCCAAATGCGATTGAAACTGTGCTGCGATATTATGGAAAGTTTTGGGATAGAAACGGATTGTGTGGATACTCATTTCTCAGAGTATTTCCAGATGGAAAGATCAACGGTAAAGAGTTTGAACCTAATGAATGGGTTGCTTCGTACATAGAAGCAAGAATTAATTCGGATGACACGATGGCTGATAAAGCCGAGGTATTTTACACCCATTGCCTAAAGGAATTTCCGTTTCCTGAGTATTCAGGTGAAAAATTCCTTGGTGAGGACATTGTTTGGATTCGAATGGCACGTAAGTACAATATGATTCACATTAACGAGGCGATATATGTCGGCGATTATCAGTCAGACGGACTTACGAAAAATAGAAGAGCAAATAACATAAAATCTCCTGTTGGCTGTATGCACAGAGCGGAAGAATTTATGAAGAAAGATATAAACCCTAAATATAGGATCAAAGGCGGACTTCAATACATTATATATGGCTTGTGCGCTGATTATACAATTACGGAACTTCTTAGAAACAGCAAAAATAAGTTGTTGACTTTTGTTTGTATTGTACCAGGTAAAGTATTAAAAGCAAGATGGAGTCGAAAGCTATAGAATCAAGAAATCTTATTATAGATAGAGGAGAGTAAACTTATAATGCTACGAATAAATAGACGAAAAATGATAGGGTTATTACTTCTTTCCGTGAGTGCCATTGTGTATGTTTTTGCATTAGCTTCAGGGCAAGACAGTATATTTGAATACACACTGTTACTTGCGTGTTTAACTTTTGCCTTGCTATTGAACAATGATTTTGAGTTGATTTCTCCAGCAGTGCTTTTTACAGCATATTTTCTTTACTCCATAGCCTTAGGACCAATTGGGTTGATGAATATGGGAAGATTCTATAGCTATGGGTATACAAAAATAATTTTGGGCGGTTTGCTGGCGTTTGCGATTGGAAATGGCATTTGTTTAATCGCGAAAAAAAGACCAGTTCATGAAAAGGAGGATAAACCTAAAATTCGATTTTCGTTTTCGAGAATTAAAACACTTTATTTCCTTTTGGCTGTTTCATGGTCTGCAGCGCTATATTATTTTATAAAAAACAGATCGTATTTGCTTGGCGATGTAGAAAATGGAAGAGTGGCAGCCATATCGGGTAGCGGCGCTTTACTATACACGGCTCAGGTATCAATTTTACTGGTCTGTATGCTTTTTGACATATACATAGAAACAAGAAAAGATCTACGGCCACTAATAAGCAAATTTACTATGATTTTTGTGACTGTAGTATCTTCTGCCACTTTGATTGTGTCTGGCTTTCGTGCACCTGTTGGCACACTATTCATTTGTATGATTGTGATGTATGCTGGAAAAAAGAAAATGCCTATGGGTAGAATCGTCTTTTATGGACTGTTGTGCATTATAGGTGTATCGGTACTTGGGGCAATTCGCACAACGATGTCTGGAGGTGTTAGTAGCACATTGACATCCTTTTTTACTTCGCTCTATGTGGGGAATATTAACATAAATTATATGTATAATACATTTCCCGGAAAAGTGGATTTTCAATATGGATATACCTACCTTATAAACTTTCTGATGTTGTTGCCTGGGCCGGATTTGGATTTTACTTTATGGCTTAAAGAACAGGTGGGGATTACTTTTTCCGGGGGTGGCTTGACACCAACTATTATTGGTGAGTTTTATATCAATTTTGGTGAGGCATTTATATTTATTGGATTGTTCATTTTAGGTGTGTTTAGCGTTTATCTGAATAGGTACTTCAAGAGACATAAGGAGAGTTTTCTTGCTGTTTTTTATGTCTGGCAGTTTGCACATTGTGTTTCCGGAGGTATAGCTAACGTCAGTGTGACAGTGCTGTTATATACAATAGTGTATAAATGCTTGATAATGCTTCCGTATAGAAGCACGAAAAGTTTTAATAGAAGGAGACTGGCAGATGGACAGTATTAAGAAAGAGGAAATGGGAAAGTCCGCTGTTAAGGCTGGGCTTTGGTACACGATAGGAAATATAGCTTTAAAGGGATGCGCGTTTCTGACACTTCCGGTTTTTACGCGGCTTTTATCTACAAGTGATTTTGGTGTATATAATGCCTACATTGCGTACGAGCAGATTTTTACTGCAATCTTAGGAGTGGGGTTTTACGGAACAATAAAAAACGCAAAATTGGATTTTAAGGAGAACTTTAAAAAATATCTATCCTCTATTGTATTCCTGAGTGTTTTGATTTTCATTTTCATTACTGCTGCTGCTAATGTTGCATATCCAATATATTGTAATGAACTTGATTTTTCACGGTTTGTGACAAACTGCTTGCTGTTTCAGAGTTTTGGCGCGTATATGCTTTATCTATATGGCGTTAAACTTAATGCTGAATTTCGTTACCGATCATTTTTGATCATGTCGAGCATCAACGTCCTCGGCAACACAGTTTTATCAATAATTCTTATTTTGTTCGTTTTCCCGAATGAAAGATATCTTGGAAGAATACTTGGCTCGGCGATTCCACTCATTGGCATCGGAGTAGCATTGTGCTTCTTAATATGGAGAAACGGAAGAACACTTTACAATAAAGCATATTGGAAATATGGACTGGCGATAGGACTTCCTCTTCTTCCGCACGTTATCTCGCAGTCGTTACTTTCGCAAGTTGACCGAATTATGATAAAAGATATGGTGGGCAGCTCGGAAGCGGGAATATATAGCTATATTTACACAATTTGTACAATTCTATATATCGTAGGAAATTCTATGGAGAACGCATGGTCACCATGGGTATTTTACACATTAGATAGCGGAGATAAAAAGCGTATTGAACGAGCTGGAAAAGATTATGTTATGGTGTTTGCATTGTTAACGATCGGCTTCTTTTGTGTGATGCCAGAAGTGACAAAGATAATGGCGGGAAGTAATTATTGGGGCGGCATAAGTTTGATTATCCCGTTGACCTTTGGTAACTTTTTCGTTTTTATGTATGGCTTGCCCGTAAATATAGAGTATTACCATAAGAAAACAGGGTTTATTTCACTTGGCACGATACTTGCTGCTGGCTTAAATGCTGTGCTTAACTATTTTGGAATTATCCTGTTTGGATATCAGGTCGCAGCATACACAACATTCCTTTCTTATGGGATGTTATTCCTATTCCATTGGTTTATTGCAAACAAATACGGGGTAAGCGAGCTGTACAGTTTCAAGTTTTTATTAAATCGCACTGCACTTGTACTTATTTTGGGATTTGTGGTTCTTCTGACGGATGGGTTTATGGTATTTAATTTTATATTACGATATATGTTGATAATTCTGATTTTAATTTGGTTTTATAAACACAGACAAATGCTGGTTGGAGCATTGAAAAGGAGATGATGCTTTTGATTGCGTGATAGCTTGCGAATATAATGCTATAAGTAACGGAGGATTTATGATTAAAGAAAAGTTATTGAAGCTGTGCTTGGCACCTCTTCGCTTATTGCCAATAAAAAAAAATAGGATTGTTTTTATATGCAATAGAGGGGGAGCTTTTTGTTGCAACCCCAAATATATGGCGCAGTACATACATGAAAACTATGACAGTCAATATGAGATTATATTTTTTTACAATGATGAATCAGTGGTAAAAAGAAACAACTATGATTGGATAACATGGAAGAAATTCGATAGATTTGGATACATTGAGGCTTTGGTTACGGCAAAATATATTGTATCAAATATAACAATTCCAAGATTTGTTCCTTATAGGCGACAACAGGTAAAGATGTGTACATGGCACGGCTCCGCATTTAAGGGAACTGGTGACATGGAGTATAATTTCGATAAGTGTGATGTCTTTTTAGCTGAAAATGAGCTGACTTATAAAGTTATCAGAGAGATATGGATGTATCGGGGAGAAATATTGCGAACTGGTATGCCCCGGAATGATTGCTTGTTTAATTTTACTAAAAAACAGATAAAGAATATAAAAGAAAAAATAGGAGTTTCTGAAGAGCATTTGTTGTTATATGCTCCCACAATCAGGGATAAAGGAGACGCTGATTGTTTTTCGGTTGATTTCTTGAAATTAAAGGCACACCTTGAAGACAGATTTGGCGGTTCTTGGCAAGTGGCATTTAGATATCATCCTCTGCAAAAGAAAAGAAACTTACCGAGTGGATGCATTGATCTAAGTACGTATGAAGATATGCAAGAGTTACTGATGTGCACCGATATACTTGTAACAGATTATTCTTCATGTATGTGGGATTTTTCATTGATGGGAAAACCATGCTTTGTCTATGCATCCGATATAGATAGATATATTAATGATGAACGTGGTGCCTTCTTGTATCCTATTGACATGTTGCCTTTTCCGCTTGCGAGAAATAATGATGAGCTAGTTGAACGTATCGTTCAATTCAATCGTAAAGAATATGAAGAACGGCTTGAGCAGTTCTTTAAAGAATGGGGTAGATACAATTATGATGGGACAGCAACGAAAAAAGCTGTTGATAGGCTTTTAAACGGATAATTTAAAGCGTGTATAAGTTCTAGGTTTGTGATGGCTAAGCAAGTAGGCTATTCTGAACCAGACAGTTCTTAAACAACTTATTAACATAGATTATGCAAGATCTGTAGAGAATATATTTACATAGTTCATGGAGCCAATTCATGAGGACTTATATTTGAGGATATGTCCTGTAGACTTATCCCTATAGAGCTTACTTAAAATACAATATAAGGAGTAGAAAAAATGAAAAACATAGTTTTAATCATCGCTGGCGGTGTTGGTGCTCGTATGGGGCAAGATATACCGAAACAGTTTATCAATGTGTATGATAAGCCAGTTATTGTTTACACATTAGAGGCTTTTCAAAAGCATCCAAGCATTGATGCGATTGAAGTTGTTTGCCTCGACGGGTGGCACGATGTCTTATGGGCATATGCCAAGCAGTTTGGAATTGCCAAACTTGAGAACATTGTTTCAGGCGGCAAGAACGGTCAGGATTCAATCCGAAACGGACTTTATGACATTGCCTCAAGACATAATGGTTCTGATGATATCGTATTGGTTCATGATGCGATTCGTCCTATGGTAAGCAACGATATTATCTCGGATAACATTCGAGTTTGCAGACAATACGGAAATGCAATTACTGTTGTTCCGTGTACTGCGGCAATGTTAAAAACCTTTGATTCTCTTTCAACTGAAGAACAGGTTCCAAGAGATAATCTTAAAATCACTCAAACACCACAGGCGTTTTTCCTCCAAGATATTATTGCTGCACATAAAGAAGCTTTGAAAAAGGGAATTACAAATTCAGTTGCTTCTTGTACGATGTATATTGAACTTGGCAGAAAACTATATATGTCTGCGGGTTCTGAGAAAAACTTGAAGCTCACCACAGCCGAGGATATTGAGATTTTTAAAGCGCTTCTAAATGCTAAGAAGGATGTGTGGATGCACTGATGGGATACAATGATGGATTAAGGCAAGTTGCTGAAACATTGCCAATTAAAGTGGGGAAAATACTTGTAACAGGTGCTACAGGACTTATTGGATCATGTTGTATAGATGCTCTTTTGTATGCCAATGAATATTGCGGTTGTAGATTTAAGATTTTCGCTTTGGGACGTTCACAAGAAAAAATCTCTAAGCGTTTTAAAGGCAAAGTAACGCCTGTTGTACAGGATGTTGTTATGCCTCTGACGCTGGATGTCGTATTTGATTATATTATTCATGCGGCAAGCAATGCCGACCCTAAGATGTATGCTCTTCAGCCTGCAGAGACAATTATTACAAATGTCATTGGAACAAAAAATGTGCTTGAATACTGTAAGAAAAACATAGATACACGGTTGCTGTTAACTTCAACTTTCGAGGTTTATGGGAAAATAGATGGCATTGATGTGTATAGCGAAAATATGGTCGGATTAGTAGACTTTCATATGCTCAGAAACGGCTATACAGAAAGTAAGCGGTGCGCCGAGATGCTTGTCAACAGCTATATTGACGAATATGGAATTGACGCTGTGATTTGCAGATTGGCTAGTATATATGGACCTACCATGTTGCTAAACGATAGTAAAGCACATGCTCAATTTATCAGAAATGCGTTGCATGGTGAGAATATTGCCTTGAAGAGCAATGGGGAACAAAGAAGAACATATTGTTATGTCCTCGATGCTGTTTCTGCTTTGTTTATGGTGCTTTCCAAAGGAGAGATTGGAGAAGCGTATAATATTGCAAATGAAAATTCAGTTGCTTCAATTGCTGATGTTGCTTCATGTTGTGCAAAGATAGTGGGAACAAAGGTGGTTTTTGATATTCCGGATACTGTCGAATCAAAAGGATTTTCTAAACCGCAAAACTGTATACTTGATAATAAAAAGCTAAAGTCTTTGGGGTGGGAAGGAAGATATTCTCTGGAAGAGGGCTTTACAGAAACCATAGATGAGTTGAGGAAAAACGAACGGAGGGGACAAAAAAGTTTATGCTTGAACAATTAAAACAAGATGTTTGCAACGCCAACCTCGATCTGGTTGCCAAAGGTGTAGTCATTTATACATGGGGCAACGTCAGCGGAATCTCTGACGACAGAAAGTACATGGTCATCAAGCCATCTGGCGTTGACTACGATGGAATGTCAGCTGAGGACATGGTGGTTGTGGATATTGAGAGTGGTGAAACCGTGGAAGGTAAATGGAAGCCATCCTCTGACACCAAGACACATCTGGAATTATATAAAAGGTTCCCAGAGATCAAGGGGATCGTCCATACACATTCCACCAATGCAGTCGCTTTTGCTCAAGCTGGCATTAATATCCCGGCACTCGGCACTACCCATGCGGATTATTTCTACGGAGATATTCCATGCACGAGAGAGCTGAGCAAAGAAGAAGTAATGGAAGCCTATGAACTGAATACAGGCAAGGTCATTATCGAGACAATAGAGAAGATGAACTATGATCCGATGGCTATACCGGGAATTGTGGTAAAGAATCACGGCCCGTTCGCTTGGGGCTCAAGCCCTGCCAATGCTGTATACAATGCGGTTGTTATGGAAAATGTAGCGGAGATGGATATCAAAACGCTGTTACTCAATTCACAGGCAGAGATGAAGCAATATGTATTGGACAAGCATTATATGAGAAAACACGGCCCGAATGCCTATTATGGGCAGAAGTGATATCTATAGGGAGAAAGAGGTCTAAAACATGCGAGAATATTACGGATTTCTGATTTTATTTAATGGAACCGAATGCAGTAAGACAGTAAGCGCTCAATAAAACCGTGGTTAGACTTTAACCCTTCCTCCGTAGTAAACTTTTAAATTGAAGTGAAAGCTCAAAACATAAGTCAACTAATATGAAGATATGCAAGAGTTACGGAGCATGTCCAGAAGAAAAGTAATACAAAGGATAATTTCTTACAGCCAGTAAGAAATTATCCTTTCAGTATATTATGCTAGATGAGTTATAAATTTTATGCTAAAATAATACTCAACAAAAAACAAAATTGTCTGTTGTTAATAACTGACAATTTACCAAAACGACAAATGAGGAGAGCTATATGGGAAAGAAAAAACTATTAGCACTGCTGATGGCAACTGTTTTAGCCATGCAACCGACTATATCTGTAACGGCAGAAACAGGGCAGGTTACAGATTCTGTAGGAGATTATGAGGGTGAAGAAACAAAAGAGAAATCAAAGGTAACAGAACTTGAAAATACGGACAGTGCAGAACCTAACTCCCCGGCAGTGGATGAAGAAATGACAAAGATGACTTCTGCAGAGAAGGAAGATGCGGATGATGGAGAGACGGAAAATTTAAGTTTGTCAGTAGTTACGGAATCATCAAATAATCAGACGACTTCATATGCACATAGTGAGGAAGCTACGTCAGGTGCTGTGACACTAAAAGCAGAATGGAATGATCCTGTACTTGGATAGCCGACCACATTCCATGTGTCTGCAACAGGCGGCTCAGGAAACTATAAATTCAGAATGGATGCACCGAGCTATTCTAGCCCAAATCAATGGGCATTCGAATCAGTAGCGGATCCAAGTCGCGGTGAATGGATGAACTATACTGGTGAGTGTATGAGTACAGACTACTCTTTTACTATGACTGCCTCAGGTACATATAATTTTCGTTTTTACTTAATGGATAAGGCAAATAATATTTATTATTTATGTGTAAATACATATATACATTTATCTGATCCTAATTATCCAAGTATAAATTCTATAATTCAGTCAGCGGTAGATCAGTGTAAAAGGGAAACTGATGGTTCTGATTATCAAAATAAATAAAACCGATACTAAAACCGATAATAAAAATAGTAATAAATCAGATAACGGAGTGATAGAGCTTCCGATTATACCGATAGATTAATTAATAGGTTACCATGTATTTTTACATTGTGGGATAGAGTATTTATTAACAATAGAACATGCTGGGAGGATTATGTATGTACAAAAGAATAATTAGCCTTATTTTAACAATTATTATGCTGATTACAATGGTTCCATCAACTATTGTGGCAGCAAGTGAAGTTCGGACAATGGAAGGTGTTGAAGCTTCGGGCAGCCAATCCGAATGCAACCGGCCTGAGGTCGATGAATCGGAGAAAAATATTATCTACATGGTAAATCCGCTGTATGAGGATGTTATCAGCATTGATGATTTAAAGAAAAAGCTTGACTCCTCAAACGAGGAGCAGCTATTTGCGGCATCCACGGGACAGGATTTTTCAGATTATGACAGTGCCGTTTCATATCTCAGAAAGCAGATGGTTAGCAGAGAAACGGAAATAACCTTGAATTTCCCTGCATCCTGGTTTGATTCTCACAAAGATGAGCTATATTGGGATTTATTATATGATGCAATGAAGTGCGATGAAAGCTCTACCGGACAGGAGGGGGATGCGCTTATATATGGATTTGCCGGCTGTCGTCTTTCATACAGTAATGCAGGATATATACAATATACCATGTCATATCATTCTGATGCAGAGCAGGAAGCGAAGCTGACAGCGGCTGTGGCTGAGGCAATGACAACACTGCAGCTTAATGGACTGAGCGAAGCCAAAAAGATTATAAAGATTCATGATTATATCTGCAATCATGTCGATTATGCATACAATTCAAAAGAGGAGCAGATATATACAGCTTATGGAGCTTTATGCACCGGAAAAGCTGTCTGTCAGGGGTATGCTGCGCTTTTTTACAGACTGTGCAAGGAAGCAGGACTGTCGGTTAGGATTATCAGCGGTACCGGCAATGGAGGAGCGCATGCGTGGAATATAGTGCGAATCGGCAGCAAATACTATAACGTGGACTGTACCTGGGATGGACAGGGTGCGGCCACTTATAATAATTTTCTGTTGAAATCAGAAGCTGACTTTAGTAATCATACCCGCAAATCATGGAAAGTGGTGGGCAACCATTATCTATACTATACATCAGCTGAGTTTAACGCTCAGTATCCTATGACTGAAAAATCATGGGATGAGTCGGATGACAGCAACGATTCTGTAGAAACTACATATGCGCATAGTGAGGAGACCGCGTCAGGTGCTGTGACACTAAAAGCAGAATGGAATGATCCTGTACTTGGACAGCCGACCACATTCCATGTGTCTGCAACAGGTGGCTCAGGAAAATATCAATTCAGAATGGATACGCCGAGCTATTCGAGCCCAAATCAATGGGCATTCGAATCAGTAGCGGATCCAAGCCGCGGTGAGTGGATGAATTATACATCAGAGTGTGCTTCAAACGATTATACATTTACCATGACTGCTACCGGTACATATAACTTTAGGTTTTATGTGATGGATAAACCAGCAGGTGTATATTATCTGCGTTTGAACTTCAATATAGGCGTATCTGATAGTAGTTATCCGAGTGTTGACTCAATTGTCCAATCTGCAGTAGCTGAGTGTAACAGCAAAACTGATGGCTCAGAGTATGCAAAAGCCCTTTGGCTGCATGACTGGCTGCTTGACCAGCTTGAGTATGATAACACCCTGAAATGGTCTTCGGCTGAGAGTGCGCTGACCAGAAAACTTGGCACATGCCAGTCGTATGAGAGTGCATATGCAAAGCTCCTTACTGCAGCAGGAATAGAAAACAGCGAGACAAGGGATACCTATGATGGACACACCTGGAATGCCATGAAGCTGGACGGACAGTGGTATCAGACGGACTGCACCTGGGATGACAGCAGCGATAATTGGTATAGCTTTGATCAGAGGCATTTGTATTTTGGTCTGACCGATGAGCTGATGGCCATAGCACATCCGGGACATAGCAAAATTTATACTACCGACACGTATAAAACGCGTTCTACAAGTCTTGCCGACAATTATTTTGTCAGAAGTGGAGATGCCGAGAAGTGGGCAAAGGCTTATGCAGACAGGATTCAGAAAAATCTGGATGCAGGGAAGACAAAGTTTGAAATAACAGCGGACAATGCATCATATCCACCAAGTATTTCGGGTATTCAGAATGGAATCACTGCCTATGTATTAAATCAGATGAAGTGGTCTGATGAAAAGCACAATATTTCACTAAGTGTCACAGGATCTTCAAATGCATTTGATTTTAATATTGTTTACTCTGATATAAATCATATATGGGATAATGGCACAATCATAAAAGAGCCTACTTGTACTGAATCTGGAATCAAAACTTATACTTGTACAATTTGCAACAAAACCAAAACTGAACCTGTTGCAGCACTAGGGCATCTTTTTTCAAAAAACTGGATAATAGATAAACCAGCAACTTGCCAAAATGAGGGAATTAAATCATATCATTGTACTAGATGTAATGAAAGACAAAATGTTACAACAATATCAAAATTAGACCATGAATGGGATAATGGGATAATAATTGCTGAACCCACATATACAACAGAAGGTAAAATAAAATATACTTGCAAAAATTGTTCATTTACAAAAGAAGTTAAAACTGAATGTTTAAAAGAAACTAGAGAAGACAAACTTGCAAGACAAAATAAGAATACATTAGAGGATGGGACTTACACTATTTCTTCTACATTAAATAATAACTTTGTATTAGACATAAAGAATGATTCGAAGGCCGATAATGGAAATGTGCAGCTAAATCAAGATAATTCATCTAATTCAAAAGAATTTATAGTAACTCATGATTCCACCGGATATGTTACATTTACAAATGCAAATTCTGGTAAAGTATTAGATGTATCTTCAGGTATAGCTGAAAATAGACGTAATATCCAACAATATTTATCTAATGGAACTAAGGCACAAAAATGGATTGTCGAAAAAAAAGAAAATGGATATGTAATCATGTCAGCTCTTAACTCTGATTATGTTATTGATCTAAGCGGTGGTATCATATCTGAGGGAAGAAACATACAGCTTTACAAAAGTAATGATAATAAAGCACAAAGATGGAATTTTATTTATATATCTAAGGAAGACAAACTTGCAAGACAAAATAAGAATGCATTAAAGGATGGGACTTACACTATTTCTTCTACATTAAATAATAACTTTGTATTAGACATAAAGAATGATTCGAAGGCCGATAATGGAAATGTGCAGCTAAATCAAGATAATTCATCTAATTCAAAAGAATTTATAGTAACTCATGATTCCACCGGATATGTTACATTTACAAATGCAAATTCTGGTAAAGTATTAGATGTATCTTCAGGTATAGCTGAAAATAGACGTAATATCCAACAATATTTATCTAATGGAACTAAGGCACAAAAATGGATTGAAAAAGCTAAAGATAAAGTAGAAGAAACTATTGAAACTACTAATCAAGAAGCAAGTAAAGAACCCGAAAATGTTACTACCGAGGTGCTGACAGACAGTAACGGGATTTCGTACTCTCTCGATGACAGCGAGGCCCCAAATACCGTCGATATTAAAAATAAGGTATATTCGGTAGGCTCAAAATTTAATGTCGCAGAATCGCCCAAAACCGTGCAAAGAATCGAGGTCGTAACCGACGACGAAACCGATTTTAGTGCTGTAATGGTTACTATAAAAGATGATGCGACTGGTAAGGAAGATACATATTCTGCAAAAGAACTTGCAGGTATGGATATTACTGAAATTCGAAGTGAAGTTCAAACTAAATTTGATGCTATTTATAAAACACTTTATAATATTCAAGATAAACTTTCAGCAGATGAATTTAAAAATCATTATTTAGATACTATTATAAATCTGTATAAAGAATTATCTGATTTTAATAGTGATATTTATAAAGCATTATTATCTCCTATTGATAATACTAAACTTAATACGTTACGAACTAATATTATTGGTAATTTTATTGGTTGGATAAATGAATATCAACCTACTGAAATTAGTAATGAGAATTTAGAAAAAGCTAATCGTGTAAAACAGTTATTATCAGATAGCAATATCCGTATTGCAAATAATCTTAAATCTAATCTTTTCAAAGATTGGATTTGGAATCTTTACGGTGGTGATATAGTTGGTTATAGTGAAGAGGAAAATGCTAAAATGCGTGAAGCTATTGCTG
>OGFG01002426.1_pt1 | contig 15378 bp, 11 predicted proteins | sample 1570761 | NCBI WGS metagenome assembly OGFG01 (sample SAMEA2581938, study PRJEB24529) | metagenome | biome: Human gut stool | place: China | collected 2011 | reverse complement strand
CTTGTAGAAAATCTTCAAAGTTTTCATCACTTTTTGCTAATTCATATTCTAATACCAATCTGTTCATCTCTTCTTCTGCACTTGCTCGTCTTGTTGTTTCTGCCGCCTCTTTTGCCTTTTTTATTATTCCATCATCTCCTAATACGGTATTGATACTTACTCCTGCTAATATCATCAATATTACTATGGTTATTACTAATGCTATTAACGTTATTCCTTTCATTTCTTTCGTTTTCATATCTTTTATCCTTTCTTTATTTATCCCAAAGTAATGTACTTAAGGATAAATAAAGAAATTTAAAAATAGCTATACCTATAACATGTTTACCATTTTATTGCGGAATTATTACAGTTAAATTTCAAAATTATATCATTTTCTTTTTTTGTTTCTAACCACTTGATATAATTGCATTCGAATGATATCTTATATATAAAATAAATTTCCTTAAGTACATTACTTAAGGAATCTTTATATATTATTTTTTTATTTAACACAAAATATTTTTCTATTAAATTTTCTTTTATATTTGATTATTTTTTGTTTTCTTACATTATTGCTTCTTTTCTATCATATCTTCTAAAGTATGCCATGCTAGCAGTGCACATTTTACTCTTGCTGGCATATTTGATACATTTTTTAAAGCTATTGCTTCGTCAAGTTTTTTTAGTTCTGCTTCGTCAGTTATTTCTCTTTTTATCATTCCAATAAAAGTATCTATAATTTGCTTTGCTTCTTCAACTGTTTTACCTCTTAGAGTATCTATCATTATTGAAGTAGAAGCCTGAGAAATAGCACATCCATGTCCAGAAAAAGCCATATCTTCTATAACATCACCATTTAGCTTTACCTGCAATTCTATCTCATCACCACAGTTTGGGTTATGTCCCATTTCACACAAATCACAAGTTTCTAGTTTTTTCTTGTTGTATGAATTCATGCTATGTTCCATTATTAAATCATTATATACATCTTGTAAATCGTCCATTTTTTGTCCTTTCTTTATCAAATGTAATTTTATAGCGAATATATTTTTTCGCCCAAAAAAGGGCATCCCTATTGGGCGAACATTTAACGTTTTATAAATTTTTCAAATTTTGAGTAAGCAAATTTTATTGCGTCTACTAGTCTATCTACATCTTCCTTGGTGTTGTATATGCTAAAGCTTGCTCTACATGTTGAGTCTATTCCCATATATCTTAATAATGGCTGTGCGCAATGGTTTCCAGACCTTACGCAAACTCCTTTAAAGTCTAGCATGCTTGCAACATCGTGTGGGTGTACACCTTTTATGTTGAATGATATTACTGATGAATGATTTTCTTCATTCGGACTCATGTATAAGTCTAGGTAATCTAGTTTTGATAATTCCTGTCTTGCATAGCTTACTACTTCTTTTTCTATTTTTTCTATATTGTCATATCCAACTTTGTTTATATAGTCTATTGCTGCTCCAAGCCCTACAACGCCTTCTACATTTTGTGTTCCAGCTTCGAATTTGTTTGGAAGTGGAGCAAATGTTGTGTCTTGTTCGTAAACATATTCTATCATGTCTCCGCCCATTAAGAATGGATTCATGTTGTTTAATAATTTTTCTTTTCCATATAATACACCTATTCCAAGTGGAGCAAACATTTTGTGTCCTGAGAATACTATAAAATCTGCATCTAAATCCTGTACATCAATTTTCATGTGAGGTATGCTTTGAGAAGCATCTACAATTACTACTGCACCCTTTTTATGTGCATATTTTATTATTTCTTTTACATTATTTATTGTTCCTAGCACGTTTGATACATGCGTAATTCCAACTATTTTTGTCTTGTCTGTTATCTTGTTTTCGATTTCTTCTTTCGACAATTCAAATTCGTCATTTATATACATGTATTTCAGACTTGCACCAGTCTTTTTAGTAACATATTGCCATGGTACTAAGTTAGAATGATGTTCCATTATTGAAAGTACGACTTCGTCATCTTTCTTTAGATTCTCTAAGCCATATGAATATGCAATTAAATTCAAGCTTTCACTTGCATTTTTAGAAAATATTATCTCATTTGCTTTTCTAGCATTTATAAACTTTGCAATCTTTTCCCTTGTTCCTTCATACACATTTGTTGCGTCTATACTAAGAGAATACGCACCTCTGTGTGGGTTTGCATTGTTATGCTCATAAAATTCATCGATTGCATCAATAACATATTGTGGCTTTTGAGTTGTAGCACCACTATCTAAATATGTAATGTTTCTATTATTAAAAATCGGAAAATCCTTTTTATAATTCATTTTAAAATCCTTCCTTTAATAAATATTGGAATATGCTTGATATGTCTCAATTTTATTAAAACATTATAGTCTTTTATCAATTTCTTGTAAAATTTCTGTTTTTACTTCTTCATCTTGTATTCCTTCTATAATTTTGTTGAAGTTTGCCTTTACAAGTTGTCTTACCGCTTCTTTGTAGCTCAATCCTCTGCTCATTATATAAAATACTGCAGATTCGTCTACCTTTCCAGAAGCCGTTGAGTGATTTCCTTCTACATCTGCTTCTGTGCATAAAAGCATTGGAAGTGCTATTGATTTTGCCTTGTCTGATAATAACATGCAATATTCGTTCTCGTTTCCTTTTGCTTTTTTGCAACCTTTTTTGAAATCGATTGTTCCTTTAAAATTTTTCTTACTGCTATCTTTCAAAGCTCCTTGTACATCTATATCGACATTTGTTTTTTCTCCACGTAAATGTACAATGTAATTTAAATCTTTCACTTGTGAACCTTGTCCTAAGTAAATAGTTTTCAAATCATTATCCGCTTTATTTCCAATAGCATTAGAAAAATAATTAGAAATACTTTCCTTTGCGCCTATATCAATTAACTTATGATATACTTTTGAGTCTGCTTCGATGTCATTCTCATAGCTCTCGATGTTAGTAGACACATCATTTAACAAATTTACAACAGTTACATTTATATTAGCGCCATTGCTAGCAAATGTTCTTATAATTCCCGCATGAAAACATTCCTTTTCAGACTCCGCCTTGTACTCAATAACGACATTTATATTTTTACTAGCAACAATATCAATTTGATTTAAAAGAACTTGGCTATCTTCATCAAAAGTATATGTAATTTTAACATTCTCGGCTTTCTGATTGTTTACAATTCTAATTTTGCTATTAGCCTTAGAAAAAACTATATTTTCAAGCTCTTTATTATTTCCAAAAACTAATTCTTTATTCGAAACAGCTTCATCTATTTCACTGTTTTCCTTTATAATTTGAACATTCTCAAACTCTGGAATTATTTCTGGAATTTGTGCATCTATTTCTATATTATTTATTCTAAAATTATTTGCCGTTCTAATAGGCGTTTCATTTAATTTTAGCATTACCTCAATCCTTTCTTTCGCCCAATAGGGACGCCCCTTTGGGGGCGATTATCCTATTGCACCTTGCAATTCTAAGTTTATTAGGTTATTCATTTCTACCGCATATTCCACTGGTAATTCTTTTGAAATTGGATATGCAAATCCTCTTACTATCATGGCTTTTGCATCTTCTTCTGACAATCCTCTGCTCATTAAGTAGAATATTTCCTTGTCACTTATTTTTCCTATTTTAGCTTCGTGTGAAAATTCTACTTCATCAGTTCTTATGTCGTTTACGGGAATTGTGTCTGAACGTGATATGTCATCTAACATTAGTGATTCACAGCTTACGCTACATTTTGAATTTTTAGCGTTTTCTGTAATTCTTACTAAAGCTCTATATGTGCAGGCTCCTCCATCTTTTGAAATTGATTTTGAGTTTACAACTGATGATGTGTTTGGTGCATTGTGAACTACCTTGAAACCTGTGTCTAGGTCTTGTCCGTGTCCTGCAAATGTAATTCCTGTGTATTCTGTTTTTGCACCTTCTCCATTTAAGATGCTCATTGGATAAAGCATTGAAACCTTAGAGCCAAACGAACCTGTAACCCAGTCAATTTGTGCATTTTTGCCTACTATTGCTTTTTTAGTATTCAAGTTCATCATGTTTTTTGACCAGTTTTCTATTGTTGAATATCTTAAATAAGCATTGTCCTTTACATATAATTCAACACAGCCAGCATGAAGATTTACCTTATTATATTTTGGTGCTGAACATCCTTCTATAAAATGAAGGCTTGCTCCCTCGTCTACTATTATAAGGGTATGCTCGAATTGTCCAGACTCTGGTGAGTTTAATCTAAAATAAGATTGCAAAGGAATATCAACCTTTACTCCCTTTGGAACATATACAAAAGATCCTCCAGACCAAACAGCAGCATGAAGTGCTACAAATTTGTGGTCATTTATTGGAACGCATTTCATAAAATGCTCTCTTACTAAATCCGGGTATTCTCTAACAGCAGTCTCCATGTCTGTATAGATTACTCCTTGCTTTAGCAAATCTTCTTTTATGCTATGATATACAACCTCTGAGTCATATTGAGCACCAACACCAGCTAGAGATTTCTTCTCTGCCTCTGGAATTCCCAAATTATCGAAAGTCTTTTTTATATCTTCTGGAACATCGTCCCAGCTTGAGTTCAATTTAGATTTTGGCTTAACATATGTTGCAATCTCATCCATTTTAAGTTCAGACAAATCTGGTCCCCATGTAGGAAGTTCTAGCTTTTCGTAAGTTTCTAAAGCCTTCAAACGAATCTCTCTCATCCAGTCTGGGTCATTTTTCTTTGCTGAAATCTCTTCAACAATTTCTCTGTTAAGACCTTTTTTCATTTTAAACTCGTAGTCATCTTTATTTTTTATATCATATATATTTCTATCTATATCGTCTACTTGAGTTTTTGACATAATCTTTCCTTTCTTTCTTGATTTTATTCGCTTTATATCATATAATCTTTGTATTCTTATTTGAAAGGAGAATACTTATGAGTTACCTTCTTGTTCTCTTAATCGCTCTGTTACTTTCGGGTGACGGAATTATTGCTGTCACGGATAAGTTTCGGAAAGATTTCACAAAAAGGCAAAACCAATCGGACAAATCCGATAAGCAAAATAAGTAATTCTCGGCTCTCACCTAACTAACTTATACGGTGAGAGCTATTTATATTGTGCATATCCATTCTCTTCAATCTCTTGTGCTAAACTTGCATCTCCAGTTTTTACAATCTTCCCATCAACTAATATATGAACATAGTCAACTTTCAAATTTTCTAATATTCTAGTATTGTGTGTAATTATTAAAACTGCATTCTCTTCATTCTTGTACATTTCAATTCCCTTAGAAACTGTTCTAACAGCATCAACATCGAGTCCAGAATCTGTTTCATCTAATATTACAAGTTTTGGTTCTAATACAAGCATTTGCAAAATTTCGTTTTTCTTTTTTTCTCCACCAGAGAACCCAACATTTAAATTTCTTTCAATTAACTTTGGATTCATATTTAATTCTTCCATATATTTCTGAATTTGATCTCTTAACTCAAAAATTTTCACTGGCTTGTCTGTTATTTTATTTTTAGCATATTTCAAGAAATTTGTAGTAGATATTCCTGGTATTTCAACAGGAGATTGAAAAGACATGAATACACCTTTTTTTGCGATTTTATCTGTTGATAAATTGCTAATATCTTCTCCTTCAAACACAACTTTTCCACTTACTTTTTTATATTCTGGATTATTCAAAATAACATTTGCAGTTGTAGATTTTCCGGCTCCATTTGGTCCCATTATTACATGAGTTTCTCCCTTATTAATCTTCAAATTCAATCCTTTTAGGATTTCCTTTTCTCCTGCTACAGCGTGCAAATCTTGTATATCTAATAAATTTTCCATTACAAATCCTTTCTACTAATTGGTCTTTTATTTTTACGTAGTTTTGCCATTTTTTAAGCAATCTACTATATATCTTTTCCGTTTACAAAAATAATATTTGGTTTTCCTACCAAACAAATAGGATTATACTACATAATCACAGTACAGTCAATAGTTTGACCGTATTTTATGTAATTCAAATTAAGTTCTAACAATTGTAAAGACATCACACAATTGTGATGCCTTTATTAACTTGTTTTACTCACTCCTTAATGCTTCTACTGGGTCTTTTTTGCTTGCCATTTTGGCTGGTATTAGTCCTGCAAGTATTGTTAATCCTAAGCTTATTAATACTAGTACAGTTGCTTGCGTTACTGAAACTGTTGCATGTACTGCTACTCCAGATAGTGCATATATTATGCTGTTTATTGGCAGTGTTAAGAGTAATGTTATTCCAACACCTATCATTCCAGATATTAAACCTATTATGAATGTTTCTGCATTGAATACTCTCGAGATATCTTTTTTCGATGCTCCGATTGCTCTTAATATTCCTATTTCTTTTGTTCTTTCTAATACTGAAATGTATGTGATTATTCCTATCATTATTGATGATACTACAAGCGATATGCTTATGAATGCGATTAGTGCATAGCTTACGGCGTCTATTATGTTTGTTATTGAACTCATCATTGCTCCAACTAAGTCTGTGTACGTTATTGTATTTTCTTCTTTTCCGTCGTCTCTTTGTTTTTTGTTGTAGTCTTCTATCGCTTTTGCTATTAGCTCTTTGCTTTCAAAAGTCTTTGGATATATCGATATTGATGATGGCTTATCTAAGTCGATTGCTCCTAATGTTTTTAGATTGTTTTCATAACTTGCATTCTGATTTTTTGTGTATGCGTCCATTACTTTTGCAATTTCTTCTGTTGACATTTTGCTTATTGCCATTTTTTGCTCGTTGCTTAGATTATTGAAATTGAATTCTGACTTTTCTCCTGATTTTGGAAACTCTAGTCCTGTGAATACATTGATATCTGAATTTTCTTTCTGCTCTTTAACAATGTCCGCTTCGTTTGTCTTATTTATAACGTATTCTTTTAAGTCTTTTAAATATCCTATTCCACCATTCATAGCTGTTGCAGTGCTTTGCTCGTTTTGTTTAATAATTCCTACAACATTTATATTCTCGGCATTTGCTATTTTTTCTTTCATAAAGTCATTATCTTCACTCTGGTCTATCCACAAATTTCCTTGTTTTTCATAATAATCAGAGTTTAATATTAGTTTAAATGATAATTTTAATAATTCATCATATGAATATGCAGTCTCTTTTTCTTTGTCTACATTTTCTCCTTTTTTAGCCTTTTCCCACTGTTTTGATAATTCTTCTTGGTCTTTTAGTCCTAAAGTATATAGCACATAATCGTTCAATTCGTTGTTTTCATTTACTATTAAAACAACTTCGTTATAGCTCTTTGGCCAACTTCCTGCAATTAAATCATATTGAGAATGAAGCAATTCTTCGTTGTCTAGCATTTCTGTCCAAGCATCATTGTTCATAGTGCTAAATGAGCTAGATACCATTGCCATTGGAGAATTCTCTTGTGCCTCTCTCATGCTTCCCATTCCCATACTATCCATTACAGTACTTGGGTTTACTTGTACAACGCCATTAGATGTATCTTCTTTATATAAATTTAGATTTAAATTGTATCCATATTGAATAGCATTACTGTTTTTAGCAATCTCATTATCTTCTTGCTCTAAGTAATGTTTAAGCTCTGTTAAATTATTATTTTCAATTTTATTAGATAGAGTCGAAATCATCTCAGACATTATATTTTTTGAATATATCTTGTCTTGTGGTCTATCTTCTTCTTCATTGTTTTCGTCCATCATTTTTTCTATCATTGCAGACGTATCTATTGTAGACTCCTCAATTGTTATTGGGTATGATGACAGAGTATCTTCTTCTACCTTGTCAATGTAATTTTGTATTCCATTAGACAAAGCTAAAATCAATGCAATCCCTATTATTCCAATACTTCCGGCAAACGAAGTTAAAATAGTTCTGCCTTTTTTAGTCATTAAATTGTTCAAACTTAAATTTAAGGCAGTGAAAAATTTCATAGAAGTTCTGCGTTTTTCCTTTGATTTTTCAGCCTCCTTCTTTTCACTCGTATATGGATTAGAATCGTTCATAATAGTTCCATCAAGTATTCTAACAATTCTTGTAGAGTATTTCTCGGCAAGTTCTGGGTTATGCGTAACCATTATTACAAGCTTATCTTTCGATATCTCTTTCAAAATTTCCATTACCTGTACAGAAGTCTGAGTATCCAAAGCACCAGTTGGTTCATCAGCCAAAATTATATCAGGATTATTTACCAATGCTCTAGCAATAGCAACTCTTTGCATTTGCCCTCCTGACAATTGGTTTGGCTTTTTATGTATTTGCTCCTTCAATCCTACATCTTCTAATGCTTTAATAGCCTTTTGTTTACGTTCTTTCTTACTTACACCAGATAAAGTTAGCGCCAATTCAACATTTGCAAGCACTGTTTGGTGTGGAATTAAATTGTAATTTTGAAAAACAAAACCAACAGAATAATTTCTGTAAGCATCCCAATCTCTATCCTTAAAATTCTTGGTAGACTTACTGTTAATAATTAAGTCTCCACTAGTATATCTGTCTAGACCTCCAATTATATTTAAAAGCGTAGTCTTGCCTCCACCACTTTGCCCTAAAATAGATACAAACTCACTCTCTCTAAATTCAATATTTATGTTTTTCAGTGCATGAACCGTTGTATCTCCAGACACATAATCTTTATTAATATTCTCTAACTTTAACATATTTACCTCTTTTCAATTAATTTGTAATTATTTTTCAATCCATACTTTAATAATATTACCATGAAGCATTGCTATATTCAAGCTTTTATTATTTTACATTAACGATTTGTAACAGAAAACAATCTCCACGCATATACTATTAGCATGGAGGTGAATTTTGTGAATTATCAAAATTACGATGATTATATGAGAAATACATTAGGATTTTCTGGCATGAATCAATCTATGGGTATGCCTTATGGTGGTTGTGCTAACATGGGATGTACTGGTATGTGCCAAAATCCATATACAAACATGGCAAATTCTATGTGGCAAAATCAGTCCTGCAATCTAGAAAATCTATACCCAGATTCATATAAAGTTATATATCCAATGGTTGTTGCATCTTGTAGAAATGTTACAATGCCAATTGCAGAAGATACCATAGAAAGAATGGTTAGTGATATTTATGATAAAGCAGTTTCAAATACAAAAATTAGTGTTAGCCTTACAGTTGAAACTACTAACAGAGAAAGTTCTGAAGATAGACAAATGCCAAATAGACCACCAAGAAAGCCACGCAGAAATCCATTCCTGAATGATTTAATTAGAATTTTAATACTAAGAGAATTAATTGGCGGAGGACGTCCAAGGTTTCCAGTACTTTAAGACTTTGAACATATAAAAAGACTAGTTCATATTTCACACATGAATTAGTCCTTTTCATTCTAATTTTCTTTCATTGTTTTTGCTGTTTCTGCATTTTCTTTTGTATAGCCTAATAAAATATTTGTATTCTTTGAAGCAATTGTGTTCCAAATTTCATCATATATTTCTTTTTTCTCTTTTGTTACAATGTTTATTGTTGCAATTGAAGTAACCTTTCCTTTTACGTCCATTATATTTATTGATTGACTTGTTTTAATTCCATTTGTTCTGTAATTCATTGCATACATCCAAATTACATCTCTATATTCTATTACCTTAAATCTTCCTTGAAAATTTATTATGTAATTTTTTGTTAGGTATAGGTGAGTTTTTTCATAATAGAAAGCATTAGCATCATTCATTTCATTATCTAATTTTTCTATTAAATCTTCATCCATTTTCTTTACGCTAATATTAAAATGAACTTTTTTTATTATTCCAGTTAGCAATGAGGCAAGACCTATTATCAAACATATCATACAGCCAGTCATTTGTAATGAGCCCACATCTGAAAGTGCATCTTCTGACGCATCTAAATAAACACTTCCAAAATAATTATCATAGTCTGCAACTGTTATCTTATAATTTTCATCTTCTATTGCATCATTATAAGCTTCTACTGCGAGTTCCTTTATTTCTCTTGTTGCAAGCTTTGTCATTCCCTCAATTTTTCCTGGATTCTCTGAAATATCTTCTCTGTTTAAAGAGTTGAAAGTTGAAGTTGGCATATATGCAACATACATATAATCTTCATCCATTACAATGTAATAGCTATTGTCATTTCCATCTTGTACCGCAAATTGGTATGGAACATGAGTTACATCAAGTTTTGCAATTTGATTTTCTTTTTCTTCATCGCTTAGTAATAATTCGCTAAAAGATTTTGCATTTTCACTAGTTTTATCAATTTCATAACCTCCCCATAGTCCTAATGCAATTCCAAACAATAAAATAATTACTCCAATTATAATAATTTTGTTATTATTCTTAGTTTCTTTTAATACATTATGATTTGTAAACTTTTTCATTTTTAATCCCCTTTTATTAGTTATAATAAATTTATATCCTTTCCTAATGAATTCGTAAAAAAACACTAGCTTTTCAATTTATCGTTATACTTTCATCATATCAGTTAAATTTTTTCTAAACTCTTTTTGCTGTTAGTTATCATTTAAATTTTCTTGGCTAAATACATGCAATATTGTTGTTCCACTGTCAATTTCTATTTTGGCATACCTTAACTTTTTTATATCATCAGGTGCATTTTCAACCATTCCTTCATATAAGGTATCCTTGTTGTCCTTTATTACTTTAATATTCATCAGTCTTAGGCTTCCTATGTTATCATATAACTTCATCATAGTCACATCCTTTTTCTAGAATATTATACAACAAACACACAAAAAATACTAGCCAATTTTTACATTCTAAATTATTTTTATTTTTCTTATTGTTTCTCCCATATTCGCTCTTTCTATTTTACAATTTTCAAACCAAGAACTTCTTACGAAGTTTTATCTTGGTTTGAATCTATATGTTGTTTGCATAACACATTTTTCTTATTTCTAATTTTTTACAAAATTAGAAAGTCCTAGCCAGACGCACAGGATATTTGCCGTTGAAGTAATCGAAGACGCTTATGCCATTACTAAAATTAACGTAACAGCCGTTGCTGATGAAGTTGGCAGAGGACGACCAATATATTGCTTTTAATCCATATCCACTATAGTTCGAAGTTGTTATGCCTAATTCTCCTCCAAATGTTGCTAATTCATTTCTTGTTGGAACGCTCCATTCTCCTGATGTTATATCTTTAGCATTAGCAAATGTATATTGTGCACTATTATTATAATCACTTAATGCCATTACATTAAACCTTGCATTTCCGCTTCCTCTTGCTGATAATACGTTCTTTGTTCCAAATGGGCCATTATAATTTGTTTTACTTACATAATATTCTTTTAGTCCTGTTACAGTAGATATTGTATAAGAATATCCTCCCCACGAGCCACTTCCTCCATTTTTGAAATCTGCAAAAATTATCCCATCTGGCGTTCCATCTCCGTCTGTATCTGCATAATAACCTACTCCCGAACCTTCTGTAAATGTCGGATTTTTTACAGTTACTGTATATGTTGCCGTTTTTTCATTATAGTTTGTACTCGCTGCACTCTTTACAGTTATTGTAGCACTTCCTGCACCAACTGATTTTACTATTATGGTATTTCCACTTACAGTTACTGTTGCTACTCCGGTATTTGATGACCATGCACTTATACTTCCAGTACCACTTGCAGTAAATGAAGTGCTATTTGGACATGTTATTGTGCCACTGTATGAAGATAATGTTAAACTTCCATTTGCCTTATTTACCTTTACAGTTTCCGTTGTTGTTTGTGTTTTATATCCAGCTTTGCTTGCCTTTACTGTAACTGTAAATGAAGAAGTGTTTGTTATTGTTGGCATTGTTCCACTATATGTATTTCCATCTAATGAATATTCCAATTTTGCATCACTTGGATTTACATCTACTTGTGTAATTGCATTGTGGGCTTGTCCATCATAAGTTCCTTCATATGGTGTTACTGATAAACTAATTGTGCCATTTTCTACTGTTGCAATATGAATATTTTTGTTCTCTGCATAATCTCCATTTGCTGCACTTTTTACTATTATATTTGCTTTTCCTGCTGTTGTTCCCGGCACTACTGTTATTGTATTTTCTTCAATGCTTGCTGTTACAATATTCGGTGCATCTGATTCAACTGAAAGCATTCCCCCTGAAGTATTGTTAGTCACTGTAAATGTTCCACTATTTGGATATGTATCTGTCCCATCATATGAAGATAATGTTAAATCTCCTGAAACTGCTACTCCTTCATATATTATTTCTACATCTCCATTTCCCTTATCTTTTAACAAAAATTTATATTGGTCATTAATTATAATGTATGCATTCTTGTTATCTATCTTTTCTGTTGAACTCAAATCATAATTTTTCTTTCCTGTACTTATTTGCTCCAAATAATTTTCTAAATTTACAGTTTTGCTTTCAACTTGAATATCTGCTTTTTCAAGTTCCAATGCTTCTTTTATTCCTGCTATTGTTTGTACTTTCTGTGTACTTTTTGCTCTATCAAACAAACTATTATTTCCAATTATTATACTAGCACTTACTCCTGCTAATATTAATAAAACTACTATTGTTACTACTAGCGAAATTATTGTAATTCCTTTTATTTCTTTTGTTCTCATATCTTTACATCTCCCAACATTATTCTTAAGTTATATACTTAATGATAAGAGCTAAGTTGTTCTTTCTTTATATCAAGCTTATTCCAGCATATTCTCAATTAAAAATTTCTTAAATGTTTTTATTATAAAAAAATAAAGGATTACTCTTGATTTTATTTGCTCTTTTGGTATAATAAATGCAAAAAAGGATTCATTAAGTATATAACTTAACGATTAAAAGTACATTTTTCAATAGCATTTACATGATAAAATCAAGATTTCCGCCCATATTATTATTTAAAAATAAATTCTCACATAATTACCTTAATCTTTCACATTATATATTATTTAATTCAATTAAAGTTTTACTTTAAAATAAAAATTAATACAAATTTATATCAAATCTGTACTAATTTTTATTATAATCCCCCTATTGTTTTTCATTTAATATCTTTTCCACTTCTTTTATTTCTAATTCGACTGCCTTTGCTATCTGCTGTGTTGATAAATTCATTAATTTTAAACGACGTATAACTTTTTCCTGGTTTTCTTTTATTCCAGCTTCCCTTTGCTTTCTCATTTCATTATTAATAATTCTTGATGCATTTGTCATAATTTCATCTTCTCCTTTCGCATTTCTTATTTTTTCTATAAAATCTTTAATCATTTTTTCATCTTTGGTTTCAGCCAATTCATATTGCACAAGTTTTTCTAATTGGATCTTATTTAAGGCATTCTTTTCTTTTTGATTTTTTATTACGTCTTCTATATTTTGATATAACTCTTCTGTATTTTTTGATTTTTCTATTAACATTGCTTTTGAAGTCATTAGCGTATCTTCTAATAGTTCTTCTCTGCTAAATTTGTTTGAATCTACTAGAGTATATTCGTTTTCTGGCTCTATGTATTCTTCCATTTTTTCTTCAATATCACTAATTAATAAATTTTGCCATTCTCTTCTTCCTGTGTACAATACTATCGCTATTACTTTGGGGATTTTATAGTTTTTTTCCTTTATTTTCTTCTTATTTATAGCTTCTTCTACTATTGCATTTTTATAACACTTTACTCTATATGCCATTTTTAAATCCACGCTTGATTGATGTTCTATTAATATAAATACATTTTTGTCTTTTATTTTATAAACAACATCTGCTTCAATATTATAAAATCTTCCAGTTCTAAATTCCTTTTCATATTTTTCTATGTCATCTTCAACCAGGCTCAAATTTAAATAATAATTTATAAATTTAATTGCCTCTCTTTTATCTGACAGTATTTCTTTAAATAATTTGTCGTGTTTTTTGTTTATATGCATTTCTGAATTATACTTTTCGGAATCTTCTTTCAAAATATTATTATAATTACTCTCTTTTGAGCTATTTGAATTATCTTGTGCATTTTCGCTTTCTTCACTTTCGTCATATTCCATTAAAATTTCTTCGCATTTTTTTATTATTCTGTCAATTTGGGCTTTATTTTTTACATAAAATTCTGCAGTGTAGCACATTATGTCTTTTCCATCTCTTGTTTTTAGCCCTGATGGCACATACATGTTCTCTTTTTTCATTAATTCTTCTCCTTAATTATACATTATTGTTTACTTATAGGTCAATATTTTATTTAAGATAATTTTTACTTTTTCATCTGATTTATTTACAATCTACAGTTTAAACTTAATTTACAACAGCCCTTTTCATATAACTTTATAAAGACTGTTAATAAAGTATTTATTATATACGTACCAATGATTGTATTGTTTTTAGAATAAATAACCTTGATATTAAGTATTTTTGAAATAATCTTATTATATTATAATACCATATAATTCCAATTGCAATAACAATCGTTCGACTAACTTTTACAATTAAACTAGAAATTCTACAAATGCCTAAAAAACAAGCAAATGTGCAATATTGTATATTATCTCACATTTACTTGTTTTTATATTTGCAAATAAAATTTCCATTCATTGCACTATGCCATCTACACAAATGCAACATACCTATATCTAAAAAGCAAAGATTTAGTTTAATATTTCAATATTAGGCAGTTATTCTTTATAAATAGTAAAGATTGCTCTATTTAAAATTCCTTGTATAAACGTACATAATTATGATCATCCACAACTTCATATTTAAATTTTCCCTGATCACTAAAACGTTCTCCATTTATTCTTACCCAATAGTGTAAATCTGAATTTATGCTTCCATTTGAAGTCCAATAATATTCACTTAAGCCATAGTTTGTATAATTAGATTCCGTTATACCTAATTGTCCCAAAAACATAGCCCATTGAGATTTGCTTGGTGTATACCATCCATTTTGATTATAAGAATAATATCCTGACATTCCAGCATAACCAGCATCTGATAATGCCATTACATAGAACCTTGTGTTTCCACTTCCTGTTGACACTAAAACTGGTTTTGTTCCAAATTTTCCATTATAACTTGACTGGCTTATGTAATAACCTTTTGCACTTGATATAGTTGAAACAGTGTATGATTCTCCTCCCCAAGAGCCACTTCCGCCTTTTAACTTGTCTGCAAATATTACACCATCTACTGTTCCATTTCCATCTACATCAGCATAATATCCTACTCCTGAATTTACTACTGTAAATAATGGGTTGCTTACTGTTACAGAATATGACGCTGTTTTTTCATTATAGTTTGTGTTAGATGCACTCTTTACAGTTATTATTGCACTTCCTGCTCCAATTGATTTTACTGTTACTGTATTTCCACTTACACTAACCGTAGCTACTCCTGTATTTGACGACCATGCACTTATACTTC
>OGFG01002405.1_pt1 | contig 15530 bp, 10 predicted proteins | sample 1570761 | NCBI WGS metagenome assembly OGFG01 (sample SAMEA2581938, study PRJEB24529) | metagenome | biome: Human gut stool | place: China | collected 2011 | reverse complement strand
ATTGCTACGATAATAGATGCTCCAGCCACTATGCTTAATGTAGTTGGTGATTTATCTAATTCAATGGTTGTTGCAAGAGTGGTAGATGGTAAGAACTGGATGAGAAAGAAATAGTTTTTATTAAGAAATAGTTTGTTCTATTTCTTTTTAAATGTCAAAAATCAGTATTTTATTTGTATAATTTGCACAAAAAGTGCAAAAAAATAAAATAAAATATGAAAAAATGTTGATTTTATGTTAAAAAATGCATATAATATTATCAAAGAGGGAGGAATGAAATAAAATGATATTAGAGTTTAGTGTAAAGAATTTCTTGTCATTTAAAGAGAAAGTTACTTTTAGTATGATTGCTAATTCAAATAAAGAATTAAATGATAATTATGTAGAAATTGGTGGTAATAAAGTTTTAAAAAGTGCTGCAATTTATGGAGCAAATGCTTCAGGTAAATCTAATTTATTTAAAATATTAACTCTTGTAGTTTTAATGTTAAGGTCGTCAAATAGTGTTGATATTAATGCTAAACTTCCTTTGATACCATTTAAACTTGATAAAGGTAGTGTTAATAAACCAAGCGAATTTGAAATTAAGTTTATTTTGGATGAAACAAGATATGTTTATGGTTTTATAGCGGATAAGGATAAGATTTATGATGAATATTTATATTACTATCCAAATGGAAGAGAAACTAAGATATTTGATAGAACTAATATAAATGAATATAGTTATACACAGAAAGATGAAAAGATATTAAGAGAAATAGAGGCTAAAAATGCTCAAAATAAGTTTTTCTTAGCTACAGCGACTAATTGGAACTTTGACAAGACAAAAGCAGCATATAACTTTTTAACAAATGGAATAGGAACTTGTAATAATTTAGAAATACTAAAAAATATGGCTTATAAAATGTATGAAACAAATCCAGATTATTTAAAAGATTTTGCTATTGATTTTTTACAAAAGGCTGATTTTAATATAGAAGATTACCAAATATCTCAAATAGATGTACCAGGAGAGTTCTTAACTGCAATACCAGAGTTTATTACAAAAACTTTACCTGATAAACCCAAAGCATATCAAGTATTATTTAAACATAAAAATAGTGATAACTACTTATCAATAGATGAAGAATCTTTAGGTACTCAAATGATATTTGCATTTATACCTTTTTTGGCTGATAGTTTAAAAAATAAAAAAGTATTAATAATAGATGAATTAGATAAAAGTCTACATCCATTTTTAGTACAATATATAGTAGAAATATTTAATGATGCAGAAATAAATAAAAATGGTTCTCAATTAATTTTCAATACTCATGATACTAATTTATTAGATTTAAATATTCTCAGAAGAGACCAAATATGGTTTACTGAAAAAAATAGTGAAACTGGAGAAAGTGATTTATATTCTTTAAGTGATTTTTCAGTAAGAAAACAAGAAAATGTTGAAAAAGGATATATGCTTGGTAGATATGGTGCTGTACCTTTCATCAAGAATGATTTTAACTTGTGGGAAGAAGAATAGAAAATAAACGAGTAATTAGTAATGACAGAGTAAGAAAAGAAAGAAAACAAAAAAATAAAATAATAATTGCTGTTGAAGGTAAAAACAAAACCGAAAAATTATATTTTAATAATTTTGATAATGGTAAAAAGAGTTATTCAATATCATTTGCAAAAGGTAATTATACGGATCCATTGAACTTAGTTAAAATGTTAATTGAAGAAATGAAAAAAATTGGTGTGGATTTAAGTGATGGTGATAGGGCATATTGTATTTTTGATACTGATATAGAACCTATTAAAAATACTGTGATTAAAGAGGCTAAAAAACTTGCTAGTTTGAGTGGTATTGAAATAATAACATCTACTCCAAGTATAGAGTTATGGTTTTTACTTCATTATGAATATACAACTGCGAGTATGGATAATAAAAGTTTAATAAATAGATTAAAAAAGTTTTATCCTAATTATGCTAAGAATATAAATATTTTTCCTGATATTAATAAAAATATTAATACCGCAATAGATAGTGCTAAAAAACTTGAAAAGCACCAATTAGAAAATGGTAAAATAATAGGTACTGTGGAGGCTAATCCTAGTACTGAAATATATAAAATAGTAGAAGAACTATTAAAATAAATAAAACAATTTATTTGTATAATTTTAAATATATAGATATGGCTTATATATGATAGGTATGTAGATACATTGTTATTAGACCTAAAGGCTAATAACAACACTTTAATACCTTAGGATTAAAGCGAACATAATAATTAAAATAGGAACTGATATTAACTTATCAGTTCTTATTGACTTTAATAGTATTAAATAATATAATGTAGTCATATTAAGGCTCAAACTTGTAAGAGATATTTTAGCATGTTATTATTAGATTTTATTAAGAGCAAAATCTTTATGAAAGGAGAAGATAGTAGGTAAAGTAACAACACATTACGCTTTACTTTATATAAAAGAAAGGTGTGAGATTAAGTGAACTTAAAAGGTTTACCTAGTGAGGAAAGACCTAGAGAAAGATTTATTAAATATGGTAGAGATAATATATCTAATGAAGAACTTATTGAAATAATACTTAAGTCCGGTACTAGGAAGTATGGTTTAAAAGAAATATCTCATAATATACTTAGTTCAGTTAATAATATTAATGAACTTAAAAATATGGAAGTTAATACTTTATCTAAGATAAATGGAGTAGGTAATATTAAAGCAATAGAGTTAATGGCCGCAATTGAACTAGGAAGAAGAGTTTATTTAGAAGACAATTATAAAGAATTAGTATATTTAACTAATCCGGAATCTATTATTAATTATTTTCATAATTTATTTGATGGTATTAAACAAGAACTCTTTTATGTTATTTATTTAGATAATCAAAAGAAATATATAGATAAGAAATTATTGTTTAAAGGTACTGTTAACTATTCTTTAGTACATCCAAGAGAGATATTTAAATGGGCTTATTTAATGTCCGCTAGTTATATTATATGTATTCATAATCATCCTTCAGGTAACAGTAGTCCCTCAGGTAATGATAAAGAACTTACTAAAAGAATTAAAGATATTGGTATTTTACATGGTATTAATTTAATTGATCATATTATTATTGGTAAGGGCAATTATTATAGTTTTTATCAAGATAATAATTTATAATACTTTTAATTTAATTAAAAATATTATATAATAAGATACGATGGGAATGTGATATAAATGTTTATGAAAAATAAAAGAAGTATACCTAAGAAATATATTGTTATTGGTATTATTGTTTTAATTATTATTATTTTTGTTATATTTTCTTTTACTCTTAAAGAAGATAGAAAACTTAATAAGGTTGAATCTTTTATTAGAGATGCTTTAGTGTATACTGAGAAGATTATATCATATCCTGTTAGATTTGTATCTGGTAAAATAAATGATTATAATGAACTTAAAAGTGTAGAGGAAGATAATGATATATTAGAGACTTCTCTTGACAGAGTTACTTCAATTGAGGCTGAGAATATTGAACTTAGAAGAGAACTTGAGAGATTAAAGGAAGAACTTAATATTGAACATAATTTATCTGATTATGAATATTTGAATGCTACGGTTGTCAGTAGAAATGTTGGCTTTTGGTATAATACTATTACGATAGATAAGGGTACTTATAATGGGGTAGAGAAGGATATGGTTGTTATTAATTCTAAAGGATTAATTGGTAAAATTATTAAGACTAGTACTTTTACTTCTGATGTTAGACTTATTACTACGAGTGACACTAATAATAAGATATCTGTTCATATAAGTAATGGTGATTATGATTTATATGGTCTTATTAATAGTTATGATTATAATGATAATTATTTGGAAGTAGAGGGTATTAGTAATACTAAGGATGTTAGAGTAGGAGACTATGTATATACTTCTGGACTTGGTGGTATATTTCCTTCAGGTATTTTAGTAGGCACTGTTAGTGAGATATCTACTGATTCTTATGATTTAGCTAAGATTATTAAGGTTAAACCTTCAAGTGATTTTACTGATATTAATTATGTTAGTATATTAAAAAGGAAAGATAGTAATGATTATTAGTATTATATATTTGGTTTTTTCTTTTTTACTTGAAGGTATTATGTCTAATATATTTCCTAGTACTTTATCTAATATTAGTTATTTTACTACGATATATATAATTATATCTTTTGCTATTATATATCCTTATTTTGATAATGATAAGAAGTTTTTTATACTTATATTTATATTTGGTATATTATTTGATATTCTTTATACTTCAACAATATTTGTTAATACTTTTATATTTATTATTATTGGGATAGTTATTAAAATATTGTATAATATATTACCAGGAAATGTTTTTATGACTAATATTATTAGTTATGTTGGTATTATTATTTATCATATATTATCCTTTATAATACTAATGATTACAGGATATGGTGATTATAGTATTATACTTTTGTTTAATATAATTATTCATAGTATATTTATGACTATTATTTATACTAGTATTAGTTATTTTATAATGAAATTTATGTATAATAAGTTTGATATTAAGTATATAAAATAAAAAAATTTCTTATAAAAAGAAATTTGGCTGGTTATTTGTTTGATTTGTATATTCTACTTTTTGAGTAGTAGTAGTGTTATTACTATTTATGTTTGAAGATGCTATATTCGGAGATGTAGTATCTTCTTTTTTTGTGGTATCTGTTTCGTCTTTGAATACTGAGGCTATTTTTAACATAGAACGCATATTATTCATCATTGGTCCGACTTCTTTAACTACGGGGATGGCATCTTTTACTACTCCAAGTGTTTTTGAAGCACCATTTAAAAGACTGGTAAAGTTAAAACCACTGGTGCCTGTTGACATCCTACCTAGGCCTAATAACGAACGAAGACCACCACCTCCAGACCTTAGAGGGGCTCCTATCATGGGTCCCATCATATTTCCTGTCATTGGAGGTACTATTTGATTAGGCATCCCACCCATAAAAGGATATCCAAAGTTATTTCCATACATATATAATACTCCCTTTCTAAAATAATATATGAAATTTATAAAAAAATGTTAAAAAATAGATTATTCTATGTTATAATTATTTATAGAATAGGTGATTATATTATGAATGGTAAAAATGTTAATAATACTAGTAATAATAATGCTGTTTTTTCTTCTAATCAAACTGTTAGTGGTAATACTGCTGCGAGTAGAGTTAAAACAAGATATAAATATACCTGCTACGACAAGGAAGGTAAGACTGTTAAAGGCTATTTTGATGCTTTTAGAAGATTAGATGTAGAGTCTTTCTTAAATAGTCAAGGGTATAAAATACTAGAAATTAAAGAAACAAAAATTAGTAAATTTGGTGATTTTTTAACATTAGAAAGACCAATGAAATATAAAGATTTAGTATTCTTTTTAACACAGTTGTCTACCTATATTAAGAGTGGTATTCCACTTACTGATTCTATTGTTATGTTAGATGAGCAAACTAAGAATAAGAATAGAAAGAATTTATATAAAAAAATATTATATGAATTAAATACTGGTGCTCCTTTTAGTGAAGCACTGGCTAGACAAGGAAATATATTTCCTAAACTACTTATTAATATGCTTAAAACTTCGGAACTTACTGGTAATTTAACTGAAGCACTAGACGATATGGCAGCTTATTACAAGACTGCTGATACTAATAGAAAACAAATAATATCTGCACTTACTTATCCAAGTGTTGTTCTAGTTGTGGCTATTGCGGTATTAACATTCTTACTTATATTTATTATACCTAGGTTTGAAGATATATTTAAGCAGTTAGGTGCAGACCTTCCTGGTATTACGGTATTTTTGGTTAATACTAGTAATTTTGTTAAAGATAATATTATTAAGATTATTATTGCAGTAGCAGGTGTTATTATTATACTTATTGCTATGTATAAGAATATTAAGAAGTTTAGATATTTTGTTCAGTATATACTTATGCATATTCCAATAATTAAAAATGTAATAATTGATAATCAGATAGTTATGTTTACTAAGACTTTTTCTTCACTTATTAGACATGATGTATTTATTACTGATAGTATTGAAATGTTAGGCAAGGTTACTAATAATGAGATATATAAAGATATAATAAAAGAGGCTGTTACTAATCTTAGTACAGGTGCTGGCTTATCTAAAGCTTTTGAGGATAAATGGGCTTTTCCTAGAATTGCTTATGAAATGTTAGTTACTGGAGAAAAAACAGGTAGACTTGGGGTAATGATGGAAAATGTTGCTTCTTATTATGAAGAGGAACAAAAAGCTTTAGTTCAAAGATTAAAAAGTTTAATAGAACCTGTTATGATAATATTACTTGCGGGAATAGTAGGTGTTGTATTACTTGCTATATTTGTTCCAATGTTTAGTATGTATAATGACATTTTATAGGTGATTTTATGGAAATATATATATATATAATAATATTTATCTTTGGAACAGCAATGGGTAGTTTTCTTAATAATTTGGCTGTGAGGCTATCTAATAATGAATCTATTCTGTATCCTAGAAGTCATTGCCATAGTTGTCAACATAAACTTAGGTGGTATGAATTAATACCAGTGGTATCTTATGTTATACAAGGTGGTAAAAGTAGATGCTGTCATAATAAAATACCAATAAGTTACTTATTAGTTGAAGTTATTACTGGAGTATTATTTTGTACTTCTTACCATTCATTTGGTTTTAGCTATAACTTTGTTATTAGTTTAATATTTATATCTAGTTTAATTACTATTATTGTAAGTGATATTGAATATATGATTATATTAGATGAAGTTATAGCAGTGGCCGCTATTGTCATTATAATTTTAGAGCTTATCTTCTTTGGACTTGAGTATACTGCTGATAAAATTATTGCAGGAATACTTGCTTTTGTTACAATGTATGTGATAAAATTAATAGGGGATAAGCTATTTAAGAGAGAGTCTATGGGTGGAGGAGATATTAAATTAATGTTTCTATTTGGAATAGTAATTGGATATCCTCTATGTATATGTGATATATTCTTGGCTACTTTTATTGCTTTTCCAGTAGCAGTTTATACGCTATTTAGTAGGAAAGATAATTTAATACCTTTTGGGCCATTCTTAGCAATGGCTGCAATACTAATACATATATCTAAAGTTGATATATCTGAAATACTTAATTTCTTTAGTAAATAAGGAGGGAATGTGTAATGGAAACTAAAATTCCTATGAAGACAATTTATTTAATTTTAGTTATTACTATTGGTTTAGTTGGACTTGGTATTGGTTCTACACTGGCTGTTTTTACTGCAAGTGCAGAAATTAGTAATCCAATATCGTTTTCATCTAATTTATCTTATAATGGTGATATTTTTGATACTGTTGAGGTAACAATAGGACCTAATGCCACAAGGACTACTAATGTTTCTATATTTAATGATGAACAAATTGATGGCGTTAAGTATGCTGTGTGGTATATTTATGAAGGAAATAGTAATGATATATCTTTTGTCAGAAATCAAGAAAGTGATATAGATCCTAGTGGCACCGATATTGGTCAAGGTGGTACTTTGAGTATGGATATCAAAAATAACACTTCAAACACAATTACTATTACTATTGGTGTTACTACAAGTAAAGAAGATATAGTTCTTCCTAGTTATATGAAAGTTATAACTCTTACTACTGTAGCAAAGTATAATTTAACTTTAACTAAGGGAACAGGTATATCTATTATGTATTACAAAATAAATGGTTCTAATACTTATGCCTCAACTACTAATAGTAGTATAACTGTTAGTGTAAATGAAGGGTCAACATATTACTATTATGGTATTGCTTCAACTGGATATGCAATGAATTCGTGTAGTTTATCATCTGGCCCATGCTCTGGAACAATGGGAGCAAGTGCAGTAACTAAGACTTTAACTGCAAGTGCAAATAGTTACAATTTAACTTTAAGTAAAGGAACAGGTGTAAGTACAATATATTATAAAATAAATGGAGCAAGTAGTTATACTTCTTCAACCTCTAACAAAACATTAAGTGTAAAATATGGAACAACATATTATTATTATGGAACTGCTTCAACTGGTTATACAATGAATTCATGTACATCATCAAGTCCTTGCTCAGGCACAATGGGAACAAGTGCTGTGACTAAAACATTAACTGCTAAATCTTCTGGAGGTAGTGGACCATTTACAGTTACACTATATGTTGATGATACTTTGTATGATACTGCTTCAGTGACTGGAGGTAATAAGTATGAAAAAAGTTTTTCTTCTCCAACTTCAAGCATGACATGTACTTGTACAAATGGACAGACTTGTTCTATAAGTCATAGTTCTGGTGTTTATTATACAGCTACTATAAATTCTGTTACTGCTAACACTACTTGTAGGGTTGAATATTAGTTAAATAAAAAGATAAAAACATTTATGAAAATTTTATCTTTTTTCTTTATCTTGATACATATTTTTTGCTTATATATAATAGATATGGTTGATATATTTATTTGAGACAATATTATTGGCTCAAATAAACACTAATAAGACTTAATTTATTAAGACTTATAGTGAATATAAATGTAAATAAGATGTATAATTCCTTGAAAATAAAGGAAAAATATTATATAATTGGTATGGTGGTAAATATATGGAAGAAATTATTAAGAGAATATATGATTATTCTTTAGAGGATATAATGGGTGAGAGTTTTGGAAGATATTCTAAATATATTATTCAAGATAGAGCTATTCCTGATGTTAGAGATGGATTAAAACCTGTACAAAGAAGAATATTATATTCAATGTATAAAGAACATAATACTTATGATAAGCCTACTAAAAAGAGTGCTAATGCTGTTGGTATGGTAATGGGTAATTATCATCCACATGGTGATAGTTCTATTTATGAGGCTATAGTTAGAATGAGTCAGCCTTGGAAGAATGAAGCTCCTTTAATAGAGATGCAAGGTAATAATGGTTCTATTGATGGAGATAGTCCTGCCGCTAGTCGTTATACTGAAGCAAGACTTTCTAAAATAGCTGGAGAACTTCTAAGAAATATTGATAAGACTGGTATTGTACCTATGGCTCCTAACTACGATGATAGATTATTAGAACCCACAGTACTTCCAAGTAGATTTCCTAATTTACTTGTAAATGGTACTACTGGTATTAGTGCTGGTTATGCTACTAATATGCCTCCGCATAATTTAGGCGAAGTTATTGATGCTACAATATTTAGAATAGATAATCCTAATAGTAGACTTGATACAATAATGAATTATGTCAAAGGACCTGATTTTCCTACTGGTGGTATAGTACTTGGTTTAGATGGTATAAAGCAAGCTTATGAAACTGGTAGAGGAAAAATATATATAAGAGCTAAAGCTGTTATTGATAAGAATAAGATTATTATTAACGAGATTCCTTATGATGTTAATAAATCTTTACTTGTTCGTAAAATAGATGAAGTAAGATTAGATAAAAAACTTGATGGTATAGTAGAAGTAAGAGATGAATCAGATAAAGAAGGACTACAAATTGCTATTGATTTAAAGAAGGATGCTGATGCTAATAATATTCTTAATTATTTATATAAGAATACTGATTTACAAATATCTTATAACTTTAATAATGTTGTTATTGTTAATCGTAGACCTATGCAACTTGGTTTACTTGGAATATTAGATGCTTATATTGCTCATCAAAAAGAGATTGTATATAAGGGTACAGAATATGATTTAAAGACCGCTAGAGCAAGTTATCATATTATGGAAGGTTTAATTAAAGCTATATCTATATTAGATGAAGTTATTGCATTAATTAGAAGAAGTAAGAATAAGGCAGATGCTATTGTTAATTTGGTTAAAGAGTATGAATTTACTGATAAGCAAGCTGAAGCTATAGTTAATTTGCAACTATATAGACTTACTAATACTGATATTGTTACTTTAGAGGAAGAAATGAAAAAATTAGCAGAAAAGATTAAGCTATATGAGGAAATATTAACTAGTCCTGAGAAACTTAATTCAGTTATTAAAGATGATCTTAGAAAGATTAAGAAGGAGTATGCTATTCCTAGAAGAACAGAGATTAGGGATGAGGCTGCTGATGTTAAGGTTGATACTACAAGAATGATACCTAAAGAACAAGTAGTAGTAGTAGTTACTAATGAGGGATATATTAAGAGAGTTCCTTATAGAAGTTATAGTTCTTCTAATGGAGAGGATACATTACTCAAAGAAAATGATTATACTATTGGTATGTATAATATTAATACTACTGATGTAATGTTATTATTTACTAATTTAGGTAATTATTTATATTTACCAGTATATGATATACCTGAATGTAAATGGAAAGATTTAGGTAAACATATTAGTAATATTATACCATTAATGGATAATGAAAAAATAGTACATTCTATGTTTGTAAGTGATTTTGATGAAGAAAAATATATTACAAGTTTTTCTAAGAATGGTATGATTAAGAGAACTTTACTTAATGAATTTAAAGCACAGAGATATAGTAAACCTATTAAGATGATGAATCTTAAAGATGATGATGAAATAGTTAATGTTACTGATTCTAGTGATAGAGAAGTATTTGTTGCTACTTCATGTGGTTATGGACTATGGTATGATGTTAGTGAGGTTCCAGTAGTAGGAATTAAGGCTGCTGGTGTTAAATCTATTAACTTAAAAGATGATTATGTAGTTAGTGGAATACTATTTGATGCTGGTAGTGAATATATTACAATACTTACTGATAAGGGTACTGGTAAGAGAGTTAAATTATTAGAATTTGAAAAGACTTCAAGAGCTAAGAGAGGAATACTTCTTATGAAGGTAATTAAGAGTAATCCTAGTAGGGTTATTAGTGTTTATATTGAAGATTCTAAGAGTTTAATTGGTATTGTATCTGATAATTATACTAAAGAAGTTAAGATTACAGAGATTCCTATTATGGATAGATATAGTAATGGTTCTTATGTAATCAAAGATAGAATATTATCTTCTTATAATATTAAAGGTATGGAAACATATAATGATAAGGAAAAGGAAGATAAGACTTCAATTAAGGTAGAGAAGAGTGCAGTATCTTTAAAAGAGATAGATGATAAATTATCTAGTATTGATAGTATTATTAATGATTCTTATGAGTAGGTGTTATATATGATTTATGTAAAAGATATAATTGATAAATTTAATGGTAAATTATTATGTGGTGATATTAACTTAGTACTTGATAATTTTTCTCATGATACTAGAACTATTCAAGAAGGGGATATTTATGTTGGTATTAAGGGAGAATCTTTTGATGGTAATAAGTTTTATAAAGATGCTCTTGAAAAGGGGGCTAAGGCTTGTATACTAGATAATATTGATGTTAATGATATTCCTTTGGAATATAAGGATAGAACTATTGTTTTAGTAGAGGATTCATTGAAATGTATACAAGATCTTGCTAGATATAAAAGAAGTTTATATGATATTCCAGTAGTTGGTGTTACCGGCAGTGTAGGTAAGACCTCTACGAAGGATATGATATATGCAGTACTTAGTACTAAGTATAAGGTACTTAAAACTGAAGGTAATAACAATAATCATATTGGTCTTCCTTTTACAATACTTAGATTAAAAGATGAAGATATTATGGTAATTGAAATGGGTATGAATAATTTTGGTGAGATATCTTTTCTTACTAATATAGCTAAGCCTACAATAGCTGTAATTACTAATGTAGGTACTGCTCATATTGGTAACTTAGGCTCTAGAGAAAATATAATGAAAGCAAAATTAGAAATAATTGAAGGACTTAATGGACCACTTATTATCAATAATGATAATGATATATTACATGATAATATTGAGTATATAAGGTCTTTAAATAAGATTATTACTATTGGTATAGATAATGATAGTGATTATATGGCTAAAGATATTAATAGTGATTTAACTGAGTTTAAAATAGATAATAACAATATTAAATGTAATATTGGTAATACTGCTTTTATATATAACTCTTTGGTAGCTTATGTAATGGGTGTATTATGTAATGTTGATATAGAAAATATTAAAAAAGGTATTGAGACTTTTAAACTTACTAGTAATAGATTAGAATTTAAAAAATTAAAAAATGGAGCTACCTTGATAGATGATACTTATAATGCATCACTGGATTCTATTAAATCTTCACTAGAGCTTTTAATTAAAAGAGAAGGTAAAAGAAAGATTGCTATAATTGGAGATGTTTTGGAACTTGGTACTTTTAGTAAGAATCTTCATGAAGAAATAGGTAAGGTATTACTTAATAGTGATTTAGATTATATTATTACTATTGGTAATGAAACTAAGTATACTGATGAATATTTAAAAAATAATAATTATGATAATTTAAAACATTTTAACAATGAAAATGAATCTTACGAATATATAAATAATCTTCTTAAAGATGGAGATTTGGTATTATTTAAGGGATCACATGGTATGCATCTATCTAATATTATTAAATATTTAGTGGATAATCAAAAATAGCTATACATAGCTGTATAACTATTTTTTTTAGAAATAAAAATCGAAGAATTTTTTATTCCTCGATTTTTATTTTTCTTGTTATTGTTTTAGTTATCTTATTATATGTAGCAGAGTAGGTTATTTCAACTTCCTTGCCAGTTTCAAGTCTATTTATTTCATCTTCTAATTCAGATTTTGATTTGTATGTGGTATTATTTAGTGTATATGTTATATCACTTAATAGAGTTACATTTTTATCATCATATTTTACTATTATTCCTTTTTCATTATAGTTACCTTTGGTTACTGATATTGATTCATTACCTGATAATGAAATCTCTAGTTCTTTAACATTATTGGCACTGATAGTTATTTTTGTTTCGTCACTAGCATTATCTTTAAAGTTTTTATATTCTGCACGAACAATGATATCCACACTACCATTTGAAGTTGGTTTGTAAGTATATTCAGTACTTTTGCTATCTATGAAGTCTATTAATTCTAGATTACCTGTACTTGTTTTTTTGTATATACCAAATCCAAATCCTCCAAGGGTATTATTATTATAATCTAATCTTGCTTGAAGATAATTTGCTGATTGATTACCATAAACAGAATTACTAAAGTATTTACTTAAGTATGCACTATCTAATATATCGGGAGTTTTAAAGTTCCAAGTTAATTTATAATTACTTCCTTCTTTTGTACTCTTTAGATTTGTTACCGCTGGTAACTTAGCATATCTTTGTGATACTTCAGTAGGTTGAGTTCCCTTTTTGAAATACTCAGTTATTTTCATACTATCTGGTGTATATTCACTTGCTAATTGTGCAGGCCATGTTTCTTTTTCAACAGTAACCGCTACTACTGAAGAAGGTATTTCCCATTTTTTAGTAGTTTTTGGAATGCTTTTAAACACAGCACTCATTAAATCATCTTTTGGATAACTTGCACTACCTAAATAGTGAGTACTATCATTTTCTTTATAACCATACCATAGTGCTACTGAATATTCTGGAGTATAGGCTACTGTCCAAAGATCACCAACTGATCCAATTGGAATACCTTTTGCCTTACATGTAGCGGCATCTAGATTAGAAGTACCTGTTTTAGCAGCAACTGTAGAACCATAAATTCTAGCGCCACCACTGAAACCATATTCTACAGCATACTGAAGGACATTATTCATAAGGTATGCTGTTGAGTCTGACATTACTTTTTCTTTTTGATATTCTTTAAGATCACTTGTTACTATAGTTTCATCTGAATTACGATATTCTATTTTAATTACAGCATGAGATTCAATGTGGTAACCACCATTAGCAAAACTTGCATAAGCTTCAGCCATTTCTAGAGGAGTTACACCATATGACATACCACCAATTGAATAAGCTTCATTTAATATATTGTCTCCGCCATTATCGTATTTCTTATAATTTTCATCTTTAGTACTATAGGCAATATCTATTCCTAAAGAACTAACAAATTTTGCAATATTCTTTTTATCTACTTGCTGAAAGGCTTTTAAAGCAGGGACATTTCTTGATACACTAACAGCTTGTTTTAAAGTTATTAATCCTTGATATTTATTATCCCAGTTTCCTACTGATGGACCATTGGTATATGTCCAAGGTTCATCATTGAATAGGGTATATGTTGAAAAATCATTATATTCAAATCCTGGACCATAATCAAATAATGGTTTAGCTGTACTTCCTGGTTGTCTATAGGCTTGAGTAGCAAAGTTAAATGTTCTTTTTCCTTCACGATTTCTTCCTGCTCCTACTGCTACAATTGTACCATCGTTAACATTAGTTACGGCGATACCTGCTTGAACCGAATCATTTGCCCAACGAGTGTAAGAAGTTCCATTTAATACATCATTAATGCCATCTTGAATGCTTCTATCAAGGGCAGTATATATTTTCATTGGTACTACTACTGGGTTATCTCCAGTTAATTTTTCTACTTCATCAATTACTGTATCAACATAGCCTTGATAATCAGTATCAGCTTTAGCACCCACTAGCATACTTTCTACTGAAACGGCTTGGGCCATTTTCATCTCTTCTTCAGTTATATAGCCATGTCTAACCATTAATTTTAAAACGGTATTTCTTCTTTCTTCAGCTTTATCTGGATTCTTATATGGATTATATTTATTTGGTGCTTGATACATTCCTGCAATTAATGATGCTTCTGGAAGACTTAATTCTGATACATCTTTACCAAAATAATATTTACTAGCTTCTTCAACTCCATATACACTTCCACCAAGACAACTATCATTTACATAGAATTCTAATATTTCTTCTTTAGAATATTTCTTTTCCATAAAGAATACGGATAAGTATACGTCTTGGAATTTTCTTATTATTTTTTTAATTTTATTTGTTTCTAGACTATCTTTTTTAGTAAGATTATTTTTTACTGTTTGCATTGTTAGGGTAGATGCACCACCAGCATCATCTCTACCAATTAAGTTTAATGCGGTTGCTTTTAAGAATCTTGCCATGTCAACACCATTATGTTGATAATATCTAGAATCTTCGGTAGCCACGATGGCATCTACGAGAACTTGTGGTAACTGGTCATAAGTTACTGATTCTCTTTTTTGAACACCTAACGTAGCAAATTCATTACCATCTTTATCATATAGTACAGTTTGATCTTGATTTACTAAAGCATTAGGATCAAAGTTTGATGTACTAACTACAATATAAATCATAAATGCCGTTGCTGCAAAAACACAAAAGATAGCAAATCCTAATAAGATAGTTAATATCTTTCTAACAATACCTTTCTTTTTACTACTACTTTTTTCTTTCTTGTCTCTTGACTTGTTTGCTTGTTTTTTATTTTGAGGCTTGACTTTTTTCTTTTTATTTTTATCGTCGTTTACTTTTCCTCTTCTACTACTTGAACTCACAAATTCAACTTCCTTTCTTTCTAATAAATTATCTTTATTATTACCTTCTTTT
>OGFG01002397.1_pt1 | contig 15571 bp, 10 predicted proteins | sample 1570761 | NCBI WGS metagenome assembly OGFG01 (sample SAMEA2581938, study PRJEB24529) | metagenome | biome: Human gut stool | place: China | collected 2011 | reverse complement strand
ACTATGGACAGGATACGCTCAAGGACGGCGGAACCCGCTACGATGAACTTGGCGTCTTCCTGCCGCTGGAACATTTTGCAGACCGGCTGGAACGCCATATGGAAACTGCCACCAAGATCGTTTACGGGGAGTAAGCACCCTGTAAACGGGTTCCCTTTTATGACCTCATACACAGCAAAACAAAACGCAGAGAGCTGAGACAGTTCTCTGCGTTTTGCTTTATAGAGGGAGAGAGGTGACACGCACGTCATGTGCAATAACGGAATGTCTTATCGGTGATGATACGGGCAAAAATCAGACCCAGCGGAAGTGACACGATGATAAGGATGGCATTTGCAAACCATGTGGCTGAGTCGGTCAAAGACATGATGCCCAGATTGTAAATGGCACGGTAGAAATACAGCCCCGGAACCATAATGACGATGGAAGGAACCGTGACCGAGATACGGGGATAGCCTGCGGCACTCTTCAGGCAGGATGCCAGCAGACCGGCCAGCAGCGCACCCAGAAACGCAGCCACAGCGGGCGGGAACCCGGCAAGGCTGACCAGTTCCAGCCGGAATGTGTTCGTCACGGCACCGATGAGGGCTGCACAGACCGCCAGATTCCGGGGGCTGTTGAACATCAGTGAGAAACCGAATACGCCGCCAAAGCTCGTCAACAGACGGAACACGATCTCTTCCGGAACCGTCAGGCTCAGGGCCGGGAACTGTACCGGCTGCAAATGCAGCAGAAGTGCCATGATCCATGCCGTCATGGTAGCCACCAGAATGATAAGCATGGCGTAGGCAAGGCGTTCCAGCCCGGAACGCATATCTAGCTTGGCAAGGTCGATACCGCTGGTAATGAACGGAAAGCCCGGAATGATAAAGAGCATGGAGCAGATGTAGCCTGCCTCATGCTGTATCGATACGGCAAACAACACCTCAGCCAGCTTCAGCAGGACAGCATACACGAGGCTTGCCGAACAGACTGAAGCCGTGATGCCCAGAAACAGAGTGAAATGGTGTTTTGTCAGCTTGCAGCGCACAAAGTTGCCGATGCCTGCGCCGCAAAAGGCAAACAACATCTCGATTGGGCCGCCGCCCAGTAAAAAGGTGAAGCACCCGCAGGCCAGTGCTGCCGCAAAACCAAGCGCAGTAGGGGAATACAGACCGTGGATGCGCTCGATCTCATCGAGGTGACTGTGCAGTTCTTCGCCAGTCATGAATTTTCCTTCCCGGTCAAAGTCGTTGACGAAATGTTCCAACCGATTCAGGCGGGAGGTGTTCACACCCGTATTTGTCAGGCAGAGCGACTGGGTATAGCACTGATCTCCATCAAAACAGGTGAACTCGATGGACAGCAGACCGATGTCTGCCGTTGTCGTAACGCCCAGTTCCCGCGAGAGGGTATTCATAGAACTTCGGACACGCCATGCACCCGTGCCGCATTCCAGCAGCATCAACCCGGTGCGGCCAATGACAGATGCCTTTTCTACAAGCCCTGCCTCCGTGATGGGGATGCCTTTGCTGGCCGACGCATAGTCGTGCCAGTAGACTTCCATGTGATTTTTGATGATCTCACTTTGCCGCTGTCCCATACCGGAAAGCCTCCTTTGTGATATGGGAATACCGCAGTCCATCAAGACTGCGGTGCTATTATAAAAGAATTTGCAGCGTGGGTAAAACGTATCTTGAATATGCCTGCAATGCGGATCCGGTATCACAGAAAAAACTTGTGTTTTTGTTCCATCTGCGATAGGATGATAAAAAGCCATCGGGAGGGATCCGCTATGACCTTGCAGCAGCTTCGTTATGTTACCACCGTAGCCGACACCGGCACGATCAGCCGGGCGGCACAGCAATTCTATATTTCACAGCCCAGCCTGACGAATGCCATCCGAGAGTTGGAGCAGGAAGTTGGGTTGACCATTTTTCACCGCACCAACCGGGGTGTGGCTCTGACTCCGGAGGGAGAAGAGTTTCTGGGATATGCTCGGCAGGTGCTGGCTCAGATAGAACTCATCGAAGAGAAATATCTTGGCTCGGCCCCGGTCAAGCATCAGTTTTGCGTGTCGGCCCAGCACTATTCCTTTGCCGTGGAAGCCTTTGTGGAACTGTTGAAAGAATACGGCGGAGAGGAATACGATTTCCGTATCCGAGAGACGCAGACCTACGAGATCATTGAGGATGTTGCGAAGCTGCGCAGTGAGGTGGGCGTGCTCTATCTGAACCACGACAATGAAACCGTTCTGCGCAAAGTCATCCGAGAACATGATTTGATTTTCACGCCGTTCTTCACCGCAAAGCCCCACGTGTTCGTCAGCGCAGCCAGCCCGTTGGCGCAGAAAAAGGCTTTGACACTGGACGATTTGAAGCTCTACCCGCGCCTTTCCTATGAGCAGGGGGAGCACAATGCGTTCTATTTTTCGGAGGAGATTTTGAGCACTCTGGACAGCAAAAAGGACATTCTGGTGCGAGACCGTGCAACTCTGTTCAATCTGCTGATCGGTCTGGATGGTTATACCATTTGCAGCGGCGTCATCAGCGAGGCACTCAACGGTCCGAACATCCGTGCCGTGCCGCTTTTGGTGGATGATTCCATGCAAATCGGCTATCTGACCCACAAACAGGTGCAGCCCGGACGATTCGGAAAACAGTATATTGCGATTCTAAAAAAGTATACAGAGCAGGTATAATTTCAAGCTATATCAAAGCGCCTGTATTTCGTATTTTACACAAACCCACTCCTGCGGTATACTGTTGCCATCAAGCAACGAACAGGAAAAATGACGTATAGAGAGGGTTTTGCGATATGGCAGAATTGAAATCACCGTTCCGTTATGACTTTGTGGGCAGCTTCCTGCGCCCCCAGCGCTTGAAAGAGGCACGTGCCCAGTTCAAGGCCGGCGAGATCGACCGTGCCGCGCTGACCGCTGTGGAAAATGAGGAGATCACCCGCCTGATCGAGAAGCAGAAGCGTGCTGGTTATCACGCCATTACCGATGGCGAGTTTCGCCGTAGCTACTGGCATCTGGATTTTATGTGGGGGTTCCACGGTATTGATGAAGTGGAACTGGATCACGGTTATTTCTTCCACGGTGAGGAGACTACCCATGGTTCCATTAAAGTGAGTGGTAAGATCAGCGGTGAGAACCATCCTTTTGTAGAGCACTACAAATTTGTCAAGCAGTTTGAGGATGAGAATTGCATCGCTCGCCAGACCATGCCTGCCCCGGCGCAGCTATTGGCCGAACTGTACCGTGAGGACAATGGCAAAAATACGGATGCTGTTTACCCCGACCACGAACAACTGATTCAGGATATTGCTGCCGCCTACCGCACCGTCATTCAGGAGTTGTATGCCGCTGGCTGCCGCAATATCCAGTTTGACGACTGCACATGGGGCATGATCGGAGACCCGAATTACCAGAACTTCCTCAAGGAGAGCAATACCAAAGTGGAGGATGTGGCCGCAGAGTACCTGCGTCTGAACAATTTGGCACTGGAAAACCGCCCGGAAGGTCTGACAATTACCACGCATGTCTGCCGTGGGAACTACCACTCTACTTGGGCCAGCGAGGGCGATTACTTCACCATTGCGCCTTTCCTGCTGGCACAGGAAAATGTAGATGCGTTCTATCTGGAGTTTGACGATGCGCGTTCCGGCAGCTTTGAGCCGCTGAAATATGTGGCCGATGGCAAAAAAGTGGTGCTGGGTCTTGTCACTACCAAATCTCCTCGGTTGGAAAATAAGGATGCCGTCATCGCCCGCATCCGCGAGGCAGAGAAGTACATTCCTCTCGACCGTCTTTGCCTGAGTCCGCAGTGCGGCTTTGCCTCCTGCGAGATCGGCAATAAGCTGACCGAGTTGGAACAGTGGAACAAGCTCAAACTGGTCAAGGAAATCGCTGAGACCGTCTGGGGTAAATAAGAAGTATGACCGGCAGTTCTTTGAAAACAGAGAACTGCCGGTTTTCAATATAAATTTATCTTGCAATTCTGCACAAGTTATGGTATATACATTATACGAAACATTGCCTTGATGAACGCTTCACCGTTCAATGATGTATAAATGGGAGGTGCCCGCCATGACTGCCGTGATCTACGCCCGCTATTCCAGCGACAACCAGCGCGAAGAATCCATTGAAGGCCAGATTCGTGAATGTACGGCCTATGCCGAAAAGAACGGCATCACCATCGTCAAGCACTACATTGACCGTGCCATTTCTGCAAAGACGGACAACCGCCCGGAGTTCCAGCAGATGATTAAGGACAGCGATAAAAAGCTGTTTGACATCGTGCTGGTCTGGAAGCTCGACCGCTTTGCCCGAAACCGCTACGACAGTGCCCGGTACAAGACTCAGCTGAAGCGAAACGGCGTGAAACTGGTATCGGCAACGGAAGTCATTTCGGCTGGCCCAGAGGGCATTATTCTGGAATCGGTGCTGGAAGGCTACGCCGAATACTACTCGGCTGACCTGTCTGAAAAGGTCGTGCGCGGCATGACCGAGAACGCTCTCAAGGGTATTTATAATGGCGGCACGATTCCGTTCGGCTACATGATCGATGAGACCCGGCATTACCAGCCCGACCCGTTGTTGGCTCCGTATGTGGAGCAGACGTTCCAGAAGTATGCAGACGGTGCGACCATGACGGACCTGCGGGATTGGTTAAAGGCGCACAACATCAAAAATTCAATGGGCGGGGAGATGTCCTATAACACGATTCAGCGGATGCTGAGTAATCGCCGGTACATCGGCGAGTTGCGTTTGCGGGATGTGGTACAGCCCAATGCGATCCCGGCGTTGGTGTCAGAGGACTTGTTCAACAAGGTGCAGGAAAAGCTGGCGAAAAACAAAAAAGCTCCTGCCCGTCATAAGGCAGAGGAAAGCTATCTGCTTACCACCAAGCTGTACTGCGGTAAGTGCGGAGCGCTGATGTTTGGCGAAAGCGGTGTCAGCCACACCGGGAAAATGTATACCTACTATAAGTGTGCTGCTGCCAAGAAGAAAAAGACCTGCGATAAAAAGGCCGTGCGGAAACAGTGGCTGGAAGATCTAGTGGTCAACGAGACCATGAAGCTGGTGGAAGATGACGCTTCCATGAATGCCATCATTGCCAAAGTCATGGAATTGCAAAATCAGGAAAGCACAGACCTGCCCATCTACGAAAAGCAGTTGAAGGAAACGGAAGTCGGCATCACCAATATGCTGAATGCCATCCAGATGGGCATTCTGACCAGCTCTACCAAGGAACGGCTGGAAGCTTTGGAAGATCAGCGAAAAGAACTGCAAGCCCGCATTGCAGAGGAACGGCTGGCAAAACCGAAGATGAAAGAAGAATTCGTCCGGTTCTGGCTGCTCCGTTTCCGTAAGCTGGATATGACCCAGCCGGAGCAGCGGCAGGCACTGGTGGATACCTTCATCAATGCCATCTATCTCTACGATGATAAGGTCCTCATTACCTTTAATTATAAGGAAGGTACGGAAACAGTCGCTTTCGGGGAAGCCGTGAAAGCAGAGAAAAGTTCGGATATGAGTGCGCGAGGTGCACCAGATATTGAACGTCAAATCGTAAGATTTGACGTTCTTTTTTATGTAGGAAAGCGGCTGCACACTTTCTGCACACCGTTTGCACATTTGCCTGAATCAGGGGCTTTTCTGCGCATGGCTTGCACAGCCTGCTTTCCTTAAAAACAAAAAACGTTGCAAAAACGGTTCCGCTTTTGTATAATAAAATGAGATGCTGGGCCGGAGCTGGATGCTCGGCCGGGGAACCAGAAGCGGGGAGGTGCGGCAAATGATACGGGTAGCCATCGTGGAGGATGAAGCGGAGATCCGGGAGCAGCTGATGGGATACGTTCAGCGGTACACCCGGCAATACGGGACCGCGTTTGAGGTGAAGACGGTTGCGGACGGATTGGAGATCCTGGAGGACTACCGCCCGGTCTATGACCTGATCCTTCTGGATATCGAGATGAAGCATCTGGACGGTATGGAGACGGCCCGGCGCATCCGGGAGCTGGACCCGGAGGTGATGCTCGTGTTCATCACCAACATGGCGCAGTATGCCATCAAAGGCTATGCGGTGGGGGCGCTGGATTACGTTCTCAAGCCGGTGCCGTACTTTGCGTTTTCGCAGCAGCTGCAAAAGGTAGAGGCGCAGCTGCGCCGCCGCACCCGGCACTATCTGGCGGTGCCGGTGGAGGGCGGCCTGCGGCGGCTGGATACCTCGCGCATTTATTACATCGAAAGCGAAGGCCATCGGGTGCATTTCTACACCGAGGAGGGCGATTTTGCGGCCCCCGGCGCGCTCAAGGCGCTGGAAGAAAAGCTGGCCGACCGGCCCTTTGCCCGCTGCAACAGCGGGTATCTGGTCAATCTGGCCCAGGTGCAGGCTGTGCAGCAGAACACGGTGGAGGTGGGGCCTTATGAATTGCAGGTCAGCCGCCCCAAGCGGAAGAGTTTTCTGGCAGCTTTGACCGACTACATCGGGGGTGACGGTCTGTGACGACGCTGCCGGATATCCCGCGCCTGTACACGGCGCTGGCCGAGTGGCTGGCTGTCGTTCTGTACGCCCAGAGCCGCCCGCCCCGCTTTGCGCGGAAGATCACCCTGGCCGCCAGCGGGCTGCTGGCCGTGATGCTGGGCGTTTTTCTGGAAGCGACCGGCGAAGTGCCCATTGCGTGGTGGGTCCCCTGCATGGGCATCGCGGTGGGGATGCAGTACCTTTACCTCTGGATCACGCGGGAAGAAAACTGGCTGGAAGCAGCCTACGACTGCGCCCGCAGTTTCATTCTGGCCGAATTTGCGGCCAGTGTCGAGTGGCAGCTGCACTGCACCATCTTTCCGCAGCACGGCGGGGGAGAGCCGATGGCGCTGTTCCTGCTGCTGTTGGTCTACAGCGGTCTGTTCGGGGTGATGTACGGGCTGGAGCGCAAGCGCCCCCACCCGACCGGGCATCTGGACGTCAGCAATACGGCGGCTCTGGTGGCCGTCGTCATGGCGGCGACGGCCTTTGCCGTGAGCAACCTGAACTTCCTGAACGGGGAAGTGACCATGAGCGTTTTCTACATCCGGACGCTGGTGGATTTCTGCGGCGTTCTGATCCTGACCGTCGAGCACGAGCAGCTGCGGGAAGAGGCGCTCCACAAGGAGCTGACCGCCATGGACGGTGTGCTCCACCGTCAGTACGAGCAGTACAAGCGGAGCAAAGAGGGCATCAAGCTCATCAACCGGCGATATCATGAGCTGAAGGTGCAGATCGCCGACATTCGCGCCGAGCGGGACCGCGCCAAGCAGGACGCAGCGCTGGCCCGGATGGAGTCCGGCATTTTGCAGTATGAGGCCGAGAACAAGACCGGCAACCCGGTGCTGGATACCTTATTGACGGCCAAAAGCATGGACTGTCAGGAGAAGAACATCCGGATGACCAGCGTGGCCGACGGCCGGGCGCTGGGGTTTCTGACCACGCGGGAGATCTGCACCATCGTGGGCACCGCGCTGGACAACGCCATCGAGAGCTGCGCCGCAGAGCCGGACCCCGAAAAACGGCTCATCCGGACGGCGGTCTATGTCCAGAATGGGTTCGTGATGTTCCGCTTCGAGAACTACTGCGCCCAGCCGGTGGAGCTGGGGGCGGACGGCCTGCCCGCGCAGAGCGCCCACGGCGGCTACGATTTGAAGAGCCTGCGTTCGGTGGCGCAGCAGCACGATGGCAGCATGACCGTCCATTGGGAGAACCGGTGGTTCACGGTGCGGCTGCTGATGCCCCTGCCCAAAGAAAAATGACGACCCGCTCCATCTCACTTCGTTCGACAGCTCCCCCGAAAGGGGGAGCTTTTGTTGCGCCTGAAAGCACGCATAAAACCTCGCCCTTCGGGAGAGGTGACAGCGCACAGCGCTGATGGAGAGGGTATGGCATCCTGCACAAATAACGTCGCCTCTTGTTTGTGCATTAGCACAATAAAAATTGAAACGGATTTGAAACTTTTTGCAAATTGTGCGCCAAAAACGACAATTTGTGAAGGAAACAAGAATTTTCTGTGTGCATTTGGTATCATATCAATCAGTTCGGCGGAGTTGTACGCTCCGCATTCGTTATTGACCCTATCAGAAGGAGGAAAATTATGCTGTCCATTAACCTGGATGACGTGATGCAGGTGCTGACGAACGTTCGCGGCCACCTCATCGCGTTTGGTGTGGTTGCGCTGCTGGCGATCGTTGTGATGATCGCTGTGCGCAAGCTGCCCAAAGCAAAGAAGATGATGATCCGTGCACAAGCTGGCCTGGCCATTCTGCTGGCGCTGACCATCGTTGTGAACCTGATCTGCACTGGCCCCATGTCCACCATGCTGGACCTGGTCTCCGGCAGCGGCACCATCACCGAGGAGACCTCTGCAAAGGCCACGGAGCTGGTCAATGAGATCACCGCAGACGGTGTCGTTCTGGCAAAGGACGAAGACGGCATCCTGCCGGTGGCTTCCGGCTCCAAGCTGAACGTCTTTGGCTGGGCTTCCACCAACCCCTGCTACGGCGGCACCGGTTCCGGTGCACTGAACACCGCTTACCCCGTCACCGATCTGCTGACCGGCCTGCACGATGCCGGCATCGAGACCAACGAGGAACTGAGCAAGTTCTACACCGACTACAAGGCAGACCGCCCCAGCGTTGGCATGGTGGCGCAGGACTGGACCCTGCCCGAACCCAACGTCAGCCTGTATACCGATGAGATGATGGAGAATGCAAAAGCATTCTCGGATACCGCAATGGTCGTCATCACCCGTGTCGGCGGCGAGGGCGCAGACCTGCCCACCGATATGGCTTCCGTTGTGGACGGCAGCTGGATCCGCCGCGTGGCACAGGCTTACGGCTCTGAGCGCGGCACCGCTTACTACAACGGCACCTACGACGACTCTCTGAACGAGGGCAACGACTGGGACAAGGGCGACCACTTCCTGCAGCTGTCCAACCGTGAGGAAGACCTGCTCGACCTGGTCACCGCAAACTTCGACAACGTCATTCTGGTCTACAACGGCGCCAACGCCTTCCAGATGGACTTCCTGAAGGATTACCCCCAGATCAAGGGCGTCCTGCTCTGCCCCGGCACCGGCCAGTCCGGCTTTGAGGGCTTCGGCAAGGTCGTTTCCGGCGAGGTCAACCCCTCCGGCCGTACCGTGGATACCTATGTTTCCAACCTGAAGAACGCGCCCTGGTGGAACAACTTCGGCGACTTCAAGTACACCAACACCGAGGAGCTGAATTCCGATTCCAGCTTCTTTGATCCGGAAGGCACCACCCCGTCCTTCGTCAACTATGTGGAAGGCATCTACGTCGGCTACAAGTTCTATGAGACGGCTGCGGACGAGGGCCTCATCAACTACGACGACGAGGTCGTCTTCCCCTTCGGCTACGGCCTGAGCTACACCTCCTTCACCAAGGAGATGAGCGGCATCACCAACGATGGAACCAACCTGAATTTCACCGTGACCGTCACCAACACCGGCTCCGTTGCGGGCAAGGATGTCGTGGAGATCTACAGCGATCCTCCGTACACCAACGGCGGCATCGAGAAGTCTTCTGCAAACCTGCTGGACTTCGCCAAGACCAATGAGCTGGCTCCCGGCGAGTCTCAGACCATCGAGTTCTCCATCCCGGTGGAGGATCTGGCTTCCTATGATTACCAGACCAACGGCTGCTATGTGCTGGAAGCTGGCGACTATGTCATCAGCGCGAACGATGACTCGCACAACGTCGCCGATTCCAAGACCTACACCGTTGCATCCGACATCGTCTACAACGAGTCCAACAAGCGCGGCAGCGATGCTGTGGCTGCGACCAACGAGTTCGATTTCGCAGAAGGCGAGATCACCTATCTGTCCCGCGCCGACGGCTTTGCGAACTATGCCGAGGCGACCGCTGCTCCCGCCACCTATGAGATGACCGACGAGCAGAAGGCTGCCTTCGACAATGCCCATACGTATACCGAGGCTGGCTATCAGAACGATGACGATGCCAACGCCGCCGACATCACCACCGGTGCCAAGAACGGCCTGAAGCTGGTCGACCTGCGCGGCGTGGATTACAACGACGCGAAGTGGGATCAGCTGCTCGACCAGATGACCATCGACGAGATGCAGCAGACCATCGGCTTCGGCGGCTACCAGACCGCTGCGGTCTCCAGCATCGAGAAGGTCCGCACCAATGACTGCGACGGCCCGGCTTCCATCAACAACAACTTCACCGGTGTCGGTTCCGTCGGCTTCCCGGCTGCGACCCTCATCGGCATGACCTGGGACAAGGAGCTGGCCTACGCCTTCGGCGACAGCATCGGCGAGATGGCCAATGAGATGGACACCTCCGGCTGGTACGGCCCGGCTATGAACATCCACCGCACTGCATTCGCAGGCCGTAACTTCGAGTACTACTCGGAGGATGGCGTCCTGTCCGGTCGGATGGCTTCCAATGCGATCCTGGGCGCACAGGAGCACGGTGTGTATGCTTACATGAAGCACTTCGCCCTGAACGATCAGGAAGGCAACCGTACTTCCATGGCGGCGACCTGGTCCAACGAGCAGGCCATCCGTGAGATCTACCTCAAGCCCTTCGAGATCTCCGTCAAGGATGCAGACTGCCACGCGGTCATGTCTTCCTTCAACTACATCGGCACCCGCTGGGCTGGCGGCTGCAAGGAGCTGCTGAAGAACGTTCTGCGCGGCGAGTGGGGCTTCGTGGGCTTCGTCGAGACCGACTACTTCGGTGTCTACGGCTACATGACTGCGGACCAGGGCGTCCGCAACGGCAGCGACCTGATGCTCTGCACCACCGGCAACGACTTCAACACCGTGACCGTGCTGACCAACAGCAGCAAGCAGGCCCTGCGCGAGGCTTCCAAGAACATCCTCTATACCGTGGTCAACAGCCGCGCTTATGCTGCGGAGAACCTGAACCCCGGTATGGCAAAGTGGGAGATCATCATGATCGGCGCTGACGTGCTCGTTGCACTGCTGATCGTTGCTCTGGAGATCAAGACCTTCAAGAGCTACAAGAAGCGCAAGGAAGAGGAAGAAGAGAACGCCTGATGAAACGGCCTCTCGCTTTTGAACCGACGCAGCACCTGAACTGAACCAAACGGCAAAGGCCCGCTGCAAAGAAACAGCGGGCCTTTGCCCTGCTCAGGAAACAAAGAGGAAATTGCGATGAAACACGCAGACATCATTCAAACACTGGATCTGGAGCAGAAATGTGCGCTGCTGAGCGGCGGCACGGTGTTCGACACCCGCGCCCTGCCGGGCAAGGGCATCCCGTCCATCACCCTGTCGGACGGCCCCAACGGTGTGCGCAAGCAGGCCGGTGCGGCAGACCACCTGGGCCTGAACCCCAGTGTGCCGGCCACCTGCTTCCCGACTTCGGCCACCGTGGCCAACAGCTGGGACCCCGCCCTGGGCGAGGCCGTCGGCGAGGCTATGGGCGAAGAGGCCGCAGCACAGGAGGTCTCAGTGCTGCTGGGCCCCGGCCTGAACATCAAGCGCAGCCCGCTGTGCGGCCGCAACTTTGAGTATTTCTCGGAGGACCCCTATCTGGCGGGCAAGATGGCCGCAGGCTATGTCCGCGGCATCCAGAAGAACGGCATCGCGGCCTGCCCCAAGCACTTTGCCGTCAACAGCCAGGAGCTGCGCCGCATGGCCAGCGACTCCATCGTGGATGAGCGCACCCTGCGCGAGCTGTACCTGACCGGCTTTGAGATCGTGGTCAAAGAGGCAAAGCCCAAGACCATCATGTCCTCCTACAACCTCGTCAACGGCACATACGCCAACGAGAACGCCCACCTGTTACAGGATATCCTGCGCCGGGACTGGGGCTTCGACGGCGCGGTCGTCACCGACTGGGGCGGCTCCAACGACCATGCACTGGGCGTGAAGAACGGCTCCACGCTGGAGATGCCGTTCCCCGGCGACGATTCCGTCCGCGAACTGATGAAGGCTGTGGAGAGCGGCAGGATCTCGGAACACGACGTGGACGCCCGGCTGGACGAGCTGCTGGAACTGGTGCTCGACACCAAGGCCGCCGTCGAAAAGGCACCCCGCACCTTTGACGCCGCCGCGCATCATGCGCTGGCCCGCCGCGCCGCCGCCCAGAGCATCGTTCTGCTCCGGAACGAGGGCGCGCTGCTGCCGCTGAAAAAAGGCGAGAAAATCGCTGTCCTCGGTGACTTTGCCAGGACGCCCCGCTATCAGGGCGCCGGTTCCAGCGCCGTCAACTCCATCCAGGTGGATTCCTTCCTGGACTGCCTGACCGAGAGCGGCCTGGCCAATGTCGGCTATGCCCAGGGCTTTGACCGCCAGGGCAAGGCCGACGAGGCCCTGAAGAAGGAAGCCGTCGCGCTGGCGCAGAACGCCAACGTCGTCCTGCTCTGCATGGGTCTGGACGAGATCAAGGAGAGCGAGGGCCTCGACCGGATGGACATGAAGCTGGCGCAGAACCAGCTGGATCTGCTGGCTGCGGTCGCTGCTGTCAACCCCAACGTGGTCGTCCTGCTCAGCGCAGGCTCCTCGCTGGAGACTCCGTGGCTCAAAGACTGCAAGGCGCTGGTCTACGGCTGCCTGGGCGGTCAGGCCGGTGCGGGCGCTCTGGTGGACGTGCTGACCGGCACGGTCTGCCCCGGCGGCAAGCTGGCCGAGACCTGGGCCAATGCTTACAGCGATTCCCCGGTGAAAGACCACTTCGCAGGCGAGGGCCGCACCGTCCAGTACCGCGAGGGTCTGTATGTGGGCTACCGCTACTTTGAGACGGCAGGCAGACCCGTGGCCTTCCCCTTCGGCTATGGCCTGAGCTACACCACCTTTGCTTACAAAGACCTCAAGGCCGCACCGGAGGGCGTGACCCTGACCGTGACCAACACCGGCAAGTGCGCCGGTGCCGAGATCGTCCAGCTCTACGTCGCCAAGCCCGACGCCAAAGTCTTCCGCCCCGCACAGGAGCTCAAGGGCTTTGCCAAGGTCTGGCTGGAAGCGGGCGAGAGCAAGACCGTCTCCATCCCGCTGGACGACAAGGCCTACCGCTACTGGAATGTGGCCACCGACCGCTGGGAGGTCGAGGGCGGCAGCTATCAGCTCCGCGTGGGCGCTTCCAGCGCCGACATCCGCCTGACGGCGGATGTCGTGGTGCTGGGCTCCGGTGCGCCGGACCCCTACCAGAGCGTGGATCTGCCTCATTACAGGACGGGCGAGATCACCAGCGTTCCGGATGCCGAGTTCGCCGCCCTGCTGGGCCGTCCCATCCCGGAGGACAAGATCCGGATCGACCGCAACATGACGCTGGGCGAGCTGGGCCACGGCCGCAGCCCGCTGGGCTGGCTCGTGGCGGCGGTGCTGGGCCTGCTGCTCAAGCGGAGCATCCAGCGCGGCAAGCCGGACCTGAACATCCTGTTCCAGTACAACATGCCGCTGCGCGCGCTGGCCAAGATGACCAACGGCGCCATCAGCATGGGCATGGTAGACGGCATCGTGATGGAAGCGCAGGGCTTCTGGATCATCGGTCTGCTGCGGGTCATCGTGGAGGCTGTGAAGAACATCGCCCAGAACGGCGCGATGGAAAAACGCCTGAAAAACAGCTGAAAGGGAAGAACTGCTATGAATTTCTGGAACAACTTTGCGGCCAAACACCCCGCCGCTGCCAAGTGGGTGCGCGAGGGCGGTCTGTTCGTCATCGTCTCCAACCTCATCACGGTGTTCAAGTACCTGCTGCTGCAATTCCTGCCCAAGGCCTTTGCAAGCCTGCCGGTGGTGGACTTCGGCTGGCCGGGCATCGACATCACCCTCTTCGGCGAGACCTTCAAGTGGAACATCCTCGGCTATGACGCTGCCCACGGCGGCCTGCCCTACTTCTGCGCCTACATGGTCGCCATGATCGTGGGTGAGTGCATCAACTTCCCCATCCAGCGCAGCTTTGTGTTCCGCAGCAAGGGCAATCTGGCCAAGCAGATCGGCTGGTACGTGCTGGCGTTCTGCGTCATCACCTGCATCGTCAACTCCATCAACTGCATCTGGGTCGCGGTGGCCGGTCTGCTGGTGCCCGACTTCATCTACAACATCGGCACCACCGTGCTCAACGGCGGCATCTCGATGATCATCTTCTTCTTCGTCAACAAGATCATCTTCCCCGAAGGCGAAGCCAAGAAGAACTGAAAACAGCCATCCACCTTCATCATTTTCATTTCTCCATAAAGACAAAACGCCCGGTGCCGCACAGGAACCGGGCGTTTTGTTGTGCCGGGCCGTTCCGCCCCGCAGAAGGAGCGCGAGTGGAGCGGGGAACGGCGGGCGCGTTGTGGTCGTTTTGCGGGTTTTCTGTGCGCCGGACGCGGATTTTTTGCCAATAGGGCCGAAGTTTTCAAAAAACCTTGCACTTTGATGCTTTACTGTGGTAAAATCAAAACATCCTTCCAAATGGGAAAGTAGAGGAGGAAAGGAATATGAGCAATCTCTGTATCATTGTTACCATCGTTGTCTATCTGGCGGCGATGCTGCTTGTTGGATTTGCCTACAGCAAGTCCAACAACGACAGCACCGATTTTTACCTGGGCGGCCGCAAGATGGGCCCGCTGGTCACGGCCATGAGCGCCGAGGCCAGCGATATGTCCAGCTGGCTGCTGATGGGAATGCCCGGCCTTGCGTACCTGAGCGGCATCGCGTCCCCTGGCTGGACGGCCATCGGTCTGGCGCTGGGCACCTGGCTGAACTGGCTCATCGTGGCCCGGCGGCTGCGGCGGTACTCGGCCAACCTGGACGCCATCACGGTGCCGCAGTTCTTATCGCTGCGGTTCCATGACCAGCGCAACCTGCTCAATGCACTGGGCGCGGTCATCATCATCGTCTTCTTTGTGCCCTACACGGCATCGGGCTTTGCGGCCTGTGGCAAGCTGTTCCACAGCCTGTTCGGCGTGGATTACATGGCGGCGATGCTGGTCTCGGCCCTCGTCATCGTGGGGTACACCATCCTGGGCGGTTTCCGCGCCGTGACCACCACCGACCTCATCCAGTCCATCGTCATGTCGCTGGCGCTCATCGCCGTTCTGGTCTACGGTGTGGGCGTGGCAGGCGGCTGGGACGCTGTGGTCGCCAATGCGCAGAGCCTGCCCGGCTACCTGACCATGCTGGCCAGCCACAATGCAGACACCAACACAGCCACCTCGTACAGCCTGCTGGACATCGTGTCCACCATGGCGTGGGGTCTGGGCTACTTCGGAATGCCTCACATCCTGCTCCGCTTCATGGCCATTGAGGACGAGAAAAAGCTGGTCCTGAGCCGCCGCATCGCCTCGGTGTGGGTGGTCATCGCCATGACGGCTTCCATCGTCATCGGCATGGTGGGCCTCGGCATGACCAGGGCGGGCGCGCTGGAGTTCCTGAGCGGCTCGACCAGTGAGACCCTCATCGTCCGCATTGCCAGCCTCTGTAGGATAGTTCTCGGAGGTGACTTTTCTGACTTTGTTACTCGATGGCATCCAATGGGCCGATAAAGCGGTAGAAAATCTGGATTTTCTGGACGTATTCGCCATCGACCTTTTCCGCTTTGGATACCAGAATC
>OGFG01002382.1_pt1 | contig 15661 bp, 16 predicted proteins | sample 1570761 | NCBI WGS metagenome assembly OGFG01 (sample SAMEA2581938, study PRJEB24529) | metagenome | biome: Human gut stool | place: China | collected 2011 | reverse complement strand
AAAGGAGCAAGCATCAAAATTTCAAAAGCAGGGGCGGCTCTGCGTTTTGCAGAGCCGCCCCGTGGATCAAAGCATCGGAAAGCACGGCATAAATCTGCGTTTTCCGATGCTTTGATTTGGAATGATAGGAAAGACACCCTCATACGCTGAACAGAGGTGATCATAATGGAAAACGTGCAGCGAGAACTTTTATCCGTTTTATTAGAAGAAGTCTGTGCACTGGGCCTGATCTCTAAAACGACCTATTTAGGCGCGGCCGATTTGGTACATTCGTCGATAGACTTTCCCAACTTCTTTCGGTATCCTGTGTGCTTGACAGGAGGTACAGACTATGAACATTGTAAAAATCCGCAATGAAATGCGAAACGGGCGGACGATCTTCGATCTGCCGCTGCGAGTGACGTTTTACGCGCGCGTTTCCACAGACAGAGACGAGCAGCTGAACAGTCTGGAAAATCAGGTGCAGTATTACACAGAGCTGATTCAGTCCAAACGAAGCTGGAGCTATGTACCGGGTTATATCGACGAGGGCATCAGCGGTACCAGCACAAAGAAGCGGGATAGCTTTCTTCGGATGATACAGGACGCCAAAGACGGGCGCTTCGATTTTATCATCACGAAGGAGATATCCCGCTTCTCGCGTTCTACGCTGGACAGCATCCAGTACACGCAGGAGCTTCTGGAGCACGACGTCGGCGTCCTGTTTCAGAACGACAACATCAACACACTCGACCCGGATAGCGAGTTCCGACTGGTTGTCATGGCAGGTGTGGCACAGGATGAGGTGCGAAAGCTCTCGGAGCGTCTGAAATTCGGTTTCCGGCAGGCAATCAAAAACGGTCACGTGCTGGGAAACGATCGGCTCTGGGGCTACGACAAAAGCGGCTGCGTGCTGACGGTCAACGAAACGGAGGCACAGGTGGTTCGGCGTATCTTTGATCTGTATGCAAACCAACAGCTTGGCATCCGCCGCATTTCGCAGATCCTGTTCGACGAGGGCTTTACAAGCAGACAGGGCAATGCATTCAACGTGCTGACCATTCGACACATCCTCTGCAATCCCAAATACAAGGGCTGGTACTGCGGCAGCAAGAGCCAGACTGTTGACTACCGTAGTAAACGAAAGGTGTTTCTCGATGAGAGCGAGTGGGTCATGTACCCAGACCCGTCCGTACCGGCGATCGTCTCAGAAGAACTCTGGGACAGGGCGAACGCCCTCTACAAAGCGCGAAGCAAACAGATGCAGGCGCACGCCAGCGGCGCGGATTTTCACAACCGCTATCCCTACAGCGGAAAAATCATTTGTGAGGAACACGGCAAGGGCTATCACCGGCAACTCTATAAAACGCAGGGCGGCAGCCAAGAGGTCTGGCAATGCAGGGTTTACCGCGACCGCGGTCGCGCAGGCTGCTCCTCGCCACAGCTCTGGACGACGGATCTGAACCAGATCATGGCGCGGATTTTTGAAGGGCTTGTACAGGATAAAGAAGCAGTCATAAATGCGGTCATGAAGGTGATCGAGGCTGTGCCGAATGATCGCGACTTCCGACGCGAAAGTGTCCGCGTCGAAGAAGAACTGCAATCGCTAGAACAGAAAAAAGACCGGCTGCTTGAAATGAGCATTGCCGGTGCGATCAATATGGCGGAGTTCAAAAAACGAAATGACGGCTTCAACGACCAGATGCAGCGGCTGGAATTGCAGCTTGCCGAGATCCGGCAGGAAGAAGAAAAGAGCAAAGCCACGGAAGTGCAGATGCAGGCGGTTCGGGCTGCACTGGAACAGAAGCTGTCCTTTGAAAACGGCGTGGACGCGGCCCTTGTCACAACGATCTTAGATCACATTGTCGTCAAAAAGGGAAGCACACGCGACCGTGTCGAGCTTGAAATTTTCCTGAAATTCGGTGACCCGCAGCGGGTCATTTTTTCGCACCGGAAAACATCCGATTGCTTCAACCCTTGTTCATAATGTGTGCCACCAGGCGGAGATTGCGTTCGATCAGAATGTTGCGGGCCTCCAGATCGCCCTCGGCGCTGCGTTTCAGGTATATGCGCTCCTCTTCGGCGGTGAGCGGCTTCGGGAATGAGCCGCCGCCGGAGATGCGCAGCGATGTGAGCATACTGCTGAGCATCAGCCAGACTGCTGCGGAAAGCATAGGCTTTCACCTCCACAGAAAGCCTATGTCCGACCGGCAAGTCCAGATTCCGGTTTGCAAATATTTCGGGATATGGTATGATGGAGAAAAAGGAGGGCGCGCGATGAGGCGGTTTCTGCTTCGGCTGGCGTGGCTGACCATTTTCCTATGCGTGCCGGTTCAGACGGCTGCTCTGGCAGCGGAACCGGCAAAGCCTCTGACGGTGCAGGCTGTGTTTGAAGGGCAGCTGCCGCTTGCCGGGATGCGGTTTAACGTGTACCGGGTCGCAGACCGTTCCGGCGGCGGGACGTGGAGCCTTGAGCCGCGTTTCAAAGCGTATCAGACGCGGCTGGAAACGCAGAACGGCGATGGGGAAGCGTGGGCCGCGCTTGCGCGCGTGCTGGAAAAGGTGGCCCTGATGGAGGAAGCCTGCCTGCCGGACGCTTCTGCGGAGACAGACGAGGATGGTACGGCAGTCCTTGACGCGCTGCGGCCCGGCCTGTATCTGCTGAGTGGGCAGAGCGTCTGCGTGAACCAGCAGATCTATACGCCGTCGCCTATGCTGATCGTCTGCCCCGCGGAGTGCGCGGCAGAGCCAGAGCTGACCCGCAGTCCGGAAAAGGCGGATTATTCCGTCCAGATCGTCTGGGACGATGAAAAGACGCCGGAGCAGCGGCCGGGATCGCTGCCCGTCCAGCTGATGTGCGACGGGAAAGCCTATGGCCGCCCGGTTCTTTTATCCGAAGAACAGGACTGGCATTATACATGGAGCAGTCTGCCGACGGCGCATTACTGGGCGCTTGCGGAGCAGGTCGTTCCCGGCTATCTCGACGCGGAGGTGCAGAAAGCGGGGACAGTCTTCCGCGTGACCTATGCCGCAGCGCAGCCGGAACCGAAGCCTCAGCCAGAGGCCGGGGAAGCGCCGGAAACCGGAAAGCGCGGCTGGCTTGCAGCACCTGCGCTCATACTGATCGCCGCAGCGGGGATATTCCTGCGGAATCTAGGGTGTATCTGAAAACTCCCAACGCACCCGGACAGCGGGCCTTTTTGCGGTGCGCCGCGTCATTTTTCCTTGAAATACGTCAGTATTCCTGCGAAAAAATGTCTTGCGCAACGCAAAAATCCCTCGCTGCCGGTCACATCATGAGTTTTCAGATACACCCTACGAAAAAAATCAAAAAAAGCTTGACTGTAAACCTGCTTGATACTGTACGCTGAGGGCAGGAGGGATGCATATGACGATCAAGGAGATCGAAACACTGTCTGGACTGCCGCGGGCCAACATCCGGTATTATGAATCGGAGGGGTTGATCGCGCCCAAGCGGGCGGAGAACGGCTACCGGGAATATTCGCAGGCCGATGCAGAGGTGCTGCTGCGCGTGAAGCTGCTGCGGGCGCTTGGCCTGCGCATTGACACGATCAAATCGCTTGCGGCAGGAACGCTCATGCTGGGAGACGCGCTCGATGCGCGTCTGGAGGAGCTGCACGCCGAGCAGGAGAATCTGGACGCCGCCGGGCGCGTTGCCGCAGGACTGCGGCAGGCGCATGCGGAGTTTTCCACGCTTGACGCGGCGGGCTATCTTGGCGAGCTTCTCGCTGCGTCCCAGACCGCGCTGCGGCAGGATGTGAAGCCGTATGTCCATGCTCCGGTGCGCCGGTATATCGCGCGCAGCTTTGATCTTCTGCTGTGCTCGCTACCGTGGTATCTGGTGCTGCAGGCCGCAGGCGTGGACCCCAAGGCGAGGCTGACTTCTATCTGGCTGAGCATACTCGCCATGGTTACAATGCTTGTGCTCGAACCGCTGCTTCTGCACCTGTTCGGCACAACGCCCGGCAAATGGCTCATGGGTCTGCGCGTGACGGACGAAAATGGACAGAGGCTGCCGCTTGCCGCCGCATGGAGGCGCACATGGCGTGCCCTGTGGTACGGGTACGGCTGCTTTATCCCGGTCTACAGCATTGTCCGTCTCTACACCAGCTGGAAGGCCGAGCAGGCCGAACAGCCGCTCGAATGGGAGGACGGCAGCGAACTGCGGGCTGCGCCATGGAAAGCGTGGCGCGGTGCAGCGTGGGCCGCAGCGGTTCTGGCGCTGCTGGCTGCAACAGTACTTGTGGGCCTCAAGACCTGCCAGCCGACGCATACCGGCGACCTGACTGTGCGGAAGTTTGCGGAAAATTACGACTATATTCACAGCACAGAGGGCCTCCTGAGCCGGGAGCTGTATGACGACGGCACATGGGCGCCCGCAACGCAGCTCGGCTTTCAGGTCATTCATCACACGAAAAACGTTCCGAATCTCAGCTACACGACAAAGGACGGCAGCCTGATCGACATTTCCCTGCACATGGGCGCGGAAGCCTGCACCAGTCCGGTCTATGGTCTGCCGTTCCGGGAACTCTATCTGACCATCCTGGCCTTCGACGGTGCTCGAACCGCTGCTTCTGCCGACGAAGCGCTTGCCGCCGCCGCGCGGCAGCTGCTGGACGAGCCGCTGCAGGAGCTTCACACACAGGCCGCAGGCTATCAGATCGACTATTCCCTCACCATGACCGGCTTCACCGGCCTTGCCGAAGACGGCTCACTGGAGCTTCCGCGAAATACGACCGGAAGCTATACGCTGTCCTTCGATATGCGGAAGCTGGATGGGTAACGCATCGACCCTGCAGCCAAATGAGCAAGCGGATACAGATCTGCTGCGGCTTTTCACAAAAAATTCTGCTTCCGCCGGGCGGAACAGGAACCCTGCCGATTGCAGCCGGGTTTCCTTGGTTCTTTGCATAAAACAGGCGCAGCCTGCACCGGGGCACGCGCAAAAACCGGGCCGTCCGCAGAGGGACGGCCCGGTTCTGATTGCATTCGTTCAGTCGACGATCTCGACGCTGACCTTCTGGCCGGTGCGCTGGGCAACGGACTTGATGATCGTGCGGATCTCCTTGGCGATGCGGCCCTGACGGCCGATGAGCTTGCCCATGTCCTCAGGGGCAACGCGAAGCTCAAGCACGGTCGTCTCGCCTTCTACCTCAGTGACCGTAACGCTGTCGGGATTATCGACCAGACTTTTTGCCATATACAGCAAAAGATCCTTCATGCCGGTACCCCAGACTTACAGGACGTTTGCCTTCTTGAGAAGACCGCGGACGGTGTCGCTGGGCTGTGCGCCGTTCTTGATCCACTGCTTGGCCTTGTCGGCGTCGATGGTGATGGCGTTGGCCTCGTTCTTCGGGTCGTAGGTGCCGATCTCTTCGATGCAGCGGCCGTCGCGCGGGAAGCGGGAATCGGCGACAACGATGCGGTAATACGGCTCCTTCTTGGCGCCCATTCTTCTCAGTCTGATCTTAACCATGATTGTTCCTCCAAAAATAAATCGAGTTTTTCTTATTTCGTAAAGCCAAATCTGTTACGGCTGAAACGATGTGTTGACAGGATGCTTACAGGCCGGGGAAGCCGCCGAGGCCGCCCATGCCGCCGAGCTTGCCCATGCGCTTCATCTTGCGCGAGGCGCCGGGGCCGGAGAACTGCTTCATCATCTGATTCATCATGTCAAACTGCTTGAGCAGCTTGTTGATGTCCTCGACCTTCACGCCGGAGCCGAGCGCGATGCGCCGCTTGCGGCTGGAGTTGAGCACGGAGGGGTTCTCGCGCTCATACGGGGTCATGGACTGGATGATGGCGGCGGTGCGGGCCATGGCCTTTTCGTCGACCTGCGCGCCCTTGAGCGCTCCGGCGTTCATGCCGGGCATCATGGCCGCGATCTCGTCGAGCGAGCCCATATTTTTCAGCTGCGAGAGCTGATCGTAGAAATCGGAAAGGGTAAATTTATTGCTCTTGAGCTTCTGCTCGAGCTCGGCGGCCTTCTTTGCGTCGAACGCGGCCTCCGCCTTTTCGATCAGCGTGAGCATATCGCCCATGCCGAGAATGCGCGAGGCCATGCGGCCGGGGTGGAAGGGCTCGATCTGGTCGAGCTTTTCGCCGGTGCCGATAAATTTGATGGGCTTGCCGGTCACGGCCTTGATGGAAAGCGCCGCGCCGCCTCTTGCGTCGCCGTCGAGCTTGGAGAGCATGACGCCGGTGATATCCAGATACTCGTCGAAGGTCTTTGCCGCGCTGACGGCGTCCTGACCGGTCATTGCGTCGACCACGAGCAGAATTTCGTCCGGGTTGACTGCGGCCTTGACGGCCTTGAGCTCGTCCATGAGCGCCTCGTCAACGTGCAGACGGCCTGCGGTGTCGAGGAAGACCATGTCGTTGCCGTGCCGTACGGCGTGGGCGACGGCGGCTTTTGCAATGTCGACCGGGTTCGTCTGGCCCATTTCAAAAACGGGAATGCCGAGCTGTCCGCCGACGACCTGCAGCTGCTTGATGGCGGCGGGACGGTAAATGTCGCAGGCCGCGAGCAGCGGATTTTTGTTCTGCTTTTTGAACAGGCCCGCGAGCTTTGCGCCGTTGGTCGTTTTGCCTGCGCCCTGCAGGCCGACCAGCATCACGACGGTCGGCGGCTGGGAAGCGATCTTGATCTTCTGGTTCTCGCTGCCCATGAGCGCGGTCAGCTCTTCGTTGACGATCTTGACGATCATCTGGGCAGGGGTCAGGGATTCCAGCACGTCCGCGCCCACGCAGCGCTCTGTAACGGACTTGGTGAAGTCCTTCACCACTTTATAGCTTACGTCTGCTTCCAGCAATGCCATACGGATATCCCGCATGGCCTCCTTCACATCCGCCTCCTTCAGGCGGCCTTTGCCACGAAGCTTTTTGAAGGTGGAAGAGATTTTTTCAGTCAAGCCTTCAAATGCCATATATTACTCCTTTATGCTCGCGCTCGCCCGCAGAATTTCCTGCTGGGCCTCTTTCGCGTCGGGAATGGATTGCAGTCTTTCGCACGCGGCTTTGATGTCCGCCAGCGCGATTGCCGTGCGCCGGTCGCGCGCGATGCAGCCGAGCGCAGCCTCATAGCCCTCCAGCAGCTCCTCGGCGCGGGCAAGCGTATCGTGGACGCCCTGTCGGCTGATCCCGGCAGCGGATGCGATCTCGCTGAGAGAATAGTCCTGATTATAGTAGAGATCGAACAGGCCCCGCTGCTTTTCGGTCAGCAGCTCGCCATAATAGTCGTACAGCAGCGTCATGGTGAGCGCATCAGACCGCATGGCAAGACCCCCAGATCAATCGTTCCGGTATACTATACAAGATTTTATCCCGGCTGTCAAGTGTTTTTCCTTGACAGCACGCACATAAAATTGGCGGGACACGGGCTTGCGCTGATGACATTGCCTCTTTCCGGCAGAGCGCAGATGTGGTAGAATAAGATATATCGCGAATTCCAGACAGGAGAGCTTCCTATGAACCATGAATCACAACAGCAGTTTGACCCTGAAAACGCACCCGCGTTCGAACGCCTGCGCGACCGCAGGCGCGCAAAGCGCCGCCGGGTGCTTCGCGTCGCGCTGACGCTTCTTGTGTGCGCGGCACTGCTGGGCGGCGCAGTCTATTACGCGCACCGGCAGATCGTAAAGCCCTATCTCGATACGCCGGTCACGAGCGGCGTGACGGATACGCCCTTTGAGCCGGAGGCCGCCGTCCCGGAGGAGCCGGTGCAGGAGCCTGAACCGGAACCGCTGCCCGAACCCGAACCGGAGCCTGAGCCTGAGCCAGAACCCGAACCGGAGCAGCCCGGCCTGGCACTGGCACAGGCAACAGAGCAGACAAAAACGCTCGATCTGGAGCTGTATTCGTCTTCCGCCGTGCTGGTCGACGTGCAAAGCGGGACGGTGCTGGCCGAAAAGGGCATGGACGAAAAAATTTACCCCGCATCCATGACGAAGGTCATGACGCTGCTGGTGGCGGCGGAGAATCTGCCGGATCTCGACGCGACATTCACCATGACGCAGGCCATTATCGATCCGCTGTATCTTGCGGGCGCGTCGATGGCGGGCTATGTGAACGGCGAGGCGGTCACGATGCGCGATCTGCTGTACGGCGCAGTCGTGCCCTCCGGCGCGGAGGCGACGGAGGCGCTGGCGCAGGCCGTGGCCGGAAGCGAGGAAGCGTTCGTCGCCATGATGAACGAAAAGGCCGCAGCGCTGGGGCTTGCAAACACGCATTTTATGAACACCAGCGGCCTGCACGACGAGAACCACTATTCCACGGTGCGCGAGATCGCCCTGATCTTGCAGGCAGCGCTGGAAAACGAGACGTGCACCGAAATACTGAGCGCGGAAAATTACCGGGCCAGCGAAACGGAGCAGCACCCGGACGGGCTTGCCATGACGAACAAATTCCTCTACCGCGTCCACCACGAATATGCCCTGAACGGCGCGGAAATTACAGCCGCCAAGACGGGCTATACCGCCGAGGCCATGAACTGCTGTGCCAGCGCAGGAACCACCCCGGACGGCAGAAGCGTGATCTGCGTGACGGCGAACGCGTGGACAGGCGAGTTCTGCATCGAGGACCATATTGCGCTCTATACGAAATACTGCGGCAGCGCAGAAGCAGAATAACGGGAGGATGCCGGATATGAAAAAGCTGTCCCCGCGCGTCTGGCTGACGCTCATTCTTGTCGGCATGGTCGGCCAGTTTGCCTGGACGATCGAAAATATGTATTTTAATGTCTACCTTTATAATACCATCTCCACCGACCCCGGCTATATCTCCGCCATGGTCGGCTGGAGCGCGGCTGCCGCCACGCTGACGACGCTGCTGATGGGCGCGCTGTCCGACCGCGTGGGAAAGCGCAAGCTGTTTATCTGCGGCGGCTATCTGCTCTGGGGCATTTCTACGGCGGCGTTCGGCCTCGTGACAGTCGAAAACGCGGCGAAGCTGTTCCCGGCGGCCTCTGCGGCGGCTGCCGCGGCGGTGATGATCGTCGTGCTCGACTGCGTCATGACGTTTTTCGGCTCGACGGCCAACGACGCGGCGTTCAACGCGTGGATCACCGACACCGTGCCGAACGCGGCGCGGGGCAAGGCAGAATCCGTGCTGGCCATTCTGCCGCTCATTTCCATGCTCGTCATTTTTGGCCTGTTCGACGGCATGACACAGCGCGGGCAGTGGCAGAAATTCTTCGCGATCTTCGGCGGACTCGTTGTTCTGACGGGAGTTGTGTCCGTCTTCCTGATCCCGGAGCCGAAGCTGGAGCCGAGACGGGACAATGGTCTAAAAAACCTTGTCTACGGGCTTCGCCCGTCGGTCGTGCGGGGAAACCCGGCGCTCTATCTGTCCTTCGCGGCGTTCTGCCTGTTTTCCGTGGCCGTGCAGGTCTTTTTCCCGTATCTCATCATCTATATGCAGAACTATCTGCATTTTGACGGCTATGCCCTTGTGCTGGGCATTGTGCTGATCTTCGCGTCGGTCGTGAGTGTGCTCTCCGGCCGCGTGATCGACCGGCTCGGCGAGCTGCGGTGCGTGCTCCCGGCGGCGGGGGTCATGTTCGCAGGACTGCTTGGGATGTTCTTCGCGCGGTCGATGCTGGCCGTGATTCTGACGGGCTGCATTATGATGTCCGGCTATATGCTGGTCACGGCGATTTTGTCCGGCGTCATCCGCGACCATACGCCTGCCGGCAAAGCCGGACATTTCCAGGGCATCCGCATGATCTTCGGCGTGCTGCTGCCGATGATCTTCGGCCCGGCTATCGGCGCAGCGGTCATTCGCGGCAGCGATTCGACCTATGTTGACCTCGGCGTGGTAAAAACCGTGCCGACGCCGTCCATTTTTCTGGCGGCTGCCATTGTGCTGCTGCTGATTCTGCCGCCGGTGCTGGCGCTTAAAAAGAAGGAGGGGACAAAATGCTGACACCTTGGGGCGAAGCGCTGGACAAGAACGCTGTTTTGCAGGAATATCCCCGCCCGCAGCTCGTGCGGGAAAGCTATTACAATCTTAACGGCCTCTGGGACTACGCCATCACGGCCTCCGACGCCTGCCCCGGCGCGTGGGACGGGGAGATCCTTGTGCCGTTTTCGCCGGAAGCACCGCTGTCCGGGGTGGGCCGAATTCTGAAGCCCGGTCAGGTGCTCTGGTACCGGCGGACGCTGCCGTTTGCAAAGCCGGATGGCGGGCGGATGCTGCTGCACATCGGAGCCGCTGACCAGCGGGCATGGGTGTACGTCAACGGCCTGCTTGCCGGGACGCACACGGGCGGCTATACGGCCTTTACATTGGATATGACAAAGCTTCTGCGGGATGGCGAAAACATCCTGACTGTCGCCGTGCGCGACGATACGGACGCTGTACCCCTCTCGCGCGGCAAGCAGAAGACAAAGCGCGGCGGCATCTGGTACACGCCGCAGAGCGGCATCTGGCAGACCGTCTGGGCCGAGCACGTGCCGGAGAACTATGTGCAGGCGCTCCTGTTCACGCCGGAGCTGCCGGAGGGACGCGTCCGTTGGAGGCTCGCCGCGCCCGCGCCGAAGGGCGCTCGAATCGAAATTTCCTATCAGGGAACGCCCGCCGGCAGCGGCGAAACGGACGAGGACGGCTGCGGCAGCGCCGTTCTGCCGCCGGAGCAGCTGCACCTGTGGTCGCCGGAGGCGCCGAACCTCTACGACGTGACCATCACGCTGGGGGACGATACCGTCAGAAGCTATTTCGCCATGCGCACCGTCGGCACCGGGAAGGACGCGGCGGGCCATCCGTGCCTGCTCTTAAACGGGCAGCCGTATTTCCACCATGGCGTGCTCGATCAGGGCTACTGGCCGGACGGACTGTATACCGCGCCGTCGGACGAGGCGCTGATCTATGATATTACGCTCATGAAGCGGCTGGGCTTCAATATGCTGCGCAAGCACATCAAAATTGAGCCTATGCGCTGGTATTACCACTGCGACCGGCTGGGGATGCTGGTCTGGCAGGATATGCCCTCCGGCGGCGGACAGTACAATCTGCTGACCATCTCCGCGCCGCTCATCACCGGCGTTCATCTCAAGGACAGCCATTACCGGCTTTTTGCCCGCACGGACGCGGAGGGGCGCGACAGCTATACCCGCGAGCTGGAGGAACTGGTCGCGCAGCTGCAGAACTGCCCGTGCATTGTCCTGTGGGTGCCGTTCAACGAGGGCTGGGGACAGTTTGACGCGAAGAATGCGGTTCGCCTGCTCCGCAGGCTCGACCCCACGCGGCTGATCGACCACGCCAGCGGCTGGCACGATCAGGGCGTGAGCGATGTGAAAAGCCTGCATGTGTACTTTAAGCCCTATCGCTTCCGGCCTGACAAGAAGGGCCGCGCGGTCGTCCTGTCGGAGTTCGGCGGGTACAATCTGCCGGTCGCGGGGCACACCTGGAACGCGAAGAACTTCGGCTATAAGGGCTACCAGACGCCTGAGGCGCTGGGTGAGGCGGTCAAAACGCTCTATGAAACGCAGATCGTCCCCGCGTGCAAGTCCGGCCTTGCCGCCGATGTGTACACGCAGCTGAGCGACGTGGAGGACGAGGTCAACGGCTTTGTGACCTACGACCGGCGCGTGGAAAAGCTGCCGGAGGCGCTGATGCGGGCCATTGCGCGGGAGCTGAAAGGAGACTGACCATGAAAAAACGGATTTTGGCGCTGCTTCTGGCGCTGACGCTGCTGGTGCCCGGCGGCTGCACGGTGCGCGACACGGTGCAGATCGTGGAATCCAGCGTTACGACGCTGCAGGAGCTGGCGGACGCTGCGCTGTCCGAGGAGACGGAAGCGCCCGAATCGGGCGAGCAGTTTGTGACCGCCGAAGACCCGGAGGTCACACAGACCGCCGACACGGTCGGCGAGCACGGGTATTATTACGATGCGGAGCACGTCGTTCTGTATCTCGACGCCTACGGCCATCTGCCGGACAACTACATGACCAAGGAGGAAGCCCGTGTGCTCGGCTGGGAGGGCGGCAGCGTGGAAGCGTATCAGGCCGGAGCCGCCATCGGCGGCGACCGCTTCGGCAACCGCGAGGGGCTTCTGCCGGAGGAAACAGGAAGAACCTATACCGAATGCGATATCAACACGCTCGGCGCGGATTCCCGCGGGGCTGAGCGCCTGATCTTCTCGAACGACAGACTGTACTTTTACACGTCCGACCACTACGCGTCGTTTACGGAGCTGACCGTGGACGGAGGCACCGTCATATGGAACTGACATACCGCATCGACTGCCGGGAGCTGACCTCCCGCACAGCCGCGCACGACTGCTTTGCGCGCGTGTTCGCGCTGCCCGCGTTTTACGGGCGCAATCTCGACGCGCTGTACGACGTGCTGACGGAACTGCCGCCGTGCACGCTCCTGTTGGAGCATACCGGCTGCCTGTATGACGCGCTCGGGCCATATGCGGAAAAGCTGCTCGGCGTCTTCCGCGACGCAGCGCGGGAGAATCCAAATATCCAGATTCAGGAAGATACCAAAACTTTTTGAGCATTTTTCGTACCTTGTCTATATTGCCAGAAAACAGGCGTTTTTCCTTGTGTGAATTGTCAATTTACAAAGTGCGGCATCGTCGGATAAAATACGCAATATGAACGAACTGTGAATAAGTCGTTCAAGAAAGAGAAATCAAGGAGGAACTCTATGGAAATCCAAACTGGCGCATTGGTAATCGTTCTTGCGTACATGGTCGGCATGATGGTTGTCGGCTACGTCGTCGGCAAGCTCAACATCAAGGGCAGCGCGGACTATCTCGTTGCCGGCCGCAGAATGGGCCTGTTCATGGTCGCGTTCTCGCTGTCTGCCAACAACATCGGCGGCGGCAGCACCACCGGCCTCGCGCAGAAAGCGTTCGGCGCATGGGGCGTCAGCGCGATCTGGTACGTCCTGGCCGCATCTCTTGCCATGATCCCGCTGGCCTACTTTGCACCCAAGATCCGCAAGACCATGGCTGTTACGATCCCCGAGGTCGTCGGCCGCCGCTTCGGCAAACTCTCCAGCAACTTCACGGCAGTTCTCAGCGTTCTGTCGCTGTTCTGCCTGACCTCCTCTCAAATCGGTGCTTCCGGTGCTGTTATCAACGCGCTGATCCCGACGATCCCCCTGAACGTCTGCCTGCTGCTGGCCGGCTTCGTCACCATCTTCTACACGACCTTCGGCGGCATGATCGCTGACCAGGTCTCCGACCTCATCCAGTTCGGTATCATTCTCGTCGGCCTTGCCATCGCAACGCCGATCGTCCTGAAGCATGCCGGCGGCTGGGCTGCGATCTCCGCTGCACTGCCCGGCGAAAAGCTGAACATGACCCAGATCGGCTGGGCCTCCATCATCGGCTACTTCTTCAACTACTTCTGCACCTTCCTCTGCGGCCCCGAGATGGTCTCCCGCTTCGAGACCTGCAAGGACGAGAAGACTGCGGTTCGCGCTTCCTTCCTCTGCGCCATTCTCATGGCTGCTATGGCAATTTTCCCGACCCTCCTCGGCCTCGCTGCTTTCGCTCTGAAGGATCAGCTGCCCGGCCTTGCTGAGAACGGCTCCAACGCCATGATGATTGTCACCGGTACTTATGCGCCCGGCATCATCACTGGTCTTATTTCCGCTGCCATCATCTGCGCGACCATGTCCTCGGCAGACTCCAACCTGCTGTGCATGTCCACGATGATCATCAACGACATCTATCCCGGCTTCGGCGGCAAGAAAAAGCTGAATGACAAGCAGACCATCTTCTATACCCGTGCCTGCAACGTCGTCGCGGCGCTCGTCGCCATGGGTATCTCCATGTTCGGCGTTTCCCTCGTCGCCATGAACACCTTCGCATTCGGCATCCGCTGCGCAGGTCCGTTTGCGGCCTACGGCCTCGGCCTTGCCGTTCCGAAAGCAACGAAAAACTCCGGCATGATCTCCATCTTCACCGGCACCATCGCCTTCGCCGTCTGGCAGCTTCTGTCCAACGGCGGCACGCTGTGGTTCATGATGCCGGTCGTCTTCGGCAGCCTTGTTTCTGTCATCACGTTCTATGTTGTGAACCTGATCGAGTGGAAGCGCGGCGTTCCCGCTGCCCCCTCCGCTTACGTTGCCGAGGAAGCCAAGTAATTTACCTTCCCCAAACGAAACTGCCCGCCCTGCCAATGGCAGGGCGGGCTTGACTTTTTCCGCAGCATCCATCAAAGTAGCTCCTGTTCATCGGACAATGTCACTTATCTCAAAGCCTACGCCATCGCCTGTCTGCTGACCTCGTTCCTGTTCTGCTTTGTGGGCTATTTCTCCGGCCTCGGCAAGACCGTCTTTGTCATGGCGCAGGGCATTCTGGGCGCGTTCGGCGTCCTCATCCCCGTGTCGTTCGCCATGTCCCGCCTGCTGAATGTGCGCCTGTTCTACATCGGCCTCGCAACGCCCTGCTCGACCGTCGTGCAGGTCCTGCTGTGCCTGCTCTACTACGCCCATCTGGCCCGCAGAGAAAAGGCTGTCCGGTGAGACAGCGCGCGTTCCGTCCGTTTTCAGCAAAATTTTACGCCGTCCCCCGTTGTGACAGGGGACGGCGTTCCGGTTTTAATCTTCGAATTCGTGCGCGTCCTTGAGCACCATGTCCTTGACCTTCATCAGGCGGACCTTGGTAGCGCGGTCGTTTTCCTCGAGCTTCATGGAGATATACTTGATGTTTTTCTCCATTTCCGGGATCATGACATATTCCAGCGCATTGACGCGGCGGCGGGTCTTCTCGATCTCGGAGGCGAGCAGCTGCGTCTTCTTTTCAGCCTGCGCCAGCGCAAGCATATCCTGAAATACGGAGGCCAGCGCGCCCAGCGCATCGTCCAGCTCGCCGGACGTCTGCGCGAAGCCGTAGGGGTAAATGGACGCGGCGTCCTCGTTTTTGGTGTGGAACTCGTAGACCGGGACGGAGACGGACATGATGTTCTGGAACGTCATGTCCAACGTCGCCGACTGCTTCGGGTACAAAAGCGCCTGCTGGAGCATTTCGGGGGACATCACGCTCGACGCGACGGTCATGGCGCGGTTGGCCTCCGCAATGCCCTGCTCGACCTTGGCGCGCAGCTCCTTGTTTTCCCGCACGATCAGGAAGAACTGGCGCATCAGCTCGTCGCGCTTGTCCTTGAGCAGCCGGTGGCCGCGCACGGCCGTGCGCAGGCGGCCCTTGAGCCGCGTAAGCTCCATCCGGGTCGGATTGATCGTTTTACTGGCCATGCGAACACCGCCTTACGCCTGCTTTTTGGGCAGGTATTTTTCGATGAACTCCGGCTTGATGCGCTTGAGCTCCGTTTCGGGCAGGATGGACAGCAGCTCCCAGCCGATGTTCAGCGTTTCCTCAATGGAACGGTTTTCTTCGTAGCCCTGACTGACGTAGCGCTGCTCAAATTCCTCGGCAAACTTCGCGTACAGCCGGTCAGTGGGGGAGAGGGCGCTTTCGCCAAGGATCGTTGCAAGCTCCTTCGCGTCCTTGCCGGCGGAATACGCCGCAAAGAGCTGGTTCATGGTGCCCGCGTGATCCTCACGCGTCTTGCCGGGGCCGATGCCCTTGTCCTTGAGTCGCGACAGGCTAGGCAGCACGTCCACGGGGGGAATGACGCCCTTGCGGTACAGATCGCGGCTCAGGATGATCTGGCCCTCGGTGATATAGCCGGTCAGGTCGGGGATG
>OGFG01002370.1_pt1 | contig 15715 bp, 15 predicted proteins | sample 1570761 | NCBI WGS metagenome assembly OGFG01 (sample SAMEA2581938, study PRJEB24529) | metagenome | biome: Human gut stool | place: China | collected 2011 | reverse complement strand
ATCCGTGAGAAGTATCCTGACCTCATACCGCTTTACGAGGAAATTTACAATAAAAAAAGGCTTGAATACTGGCAGGCATTGGAGCAGGACATTTCAAATTACGCCAAGGAGCAGGGCTTCCCGTATCGTATAAACGATCTGCCATACGGACGCTCGGAAAAAGGCAAACCTGTCATCGTAAACTACTTCTACCACGAAAAAATACGATTGACAAAATGAGGCTATGCCGGACTGATGCAGAAAAGTTGTAGCGCGGATAAAAGCACCATGTATGTGGATAATATCCGGCAATCTTCCGAGCGTATGCGGGAGATGCTCAACACGCTGCTGGATTTCTTCCGTCTGGACAACGGCAAGGAGCAACCCAACCTTTCCCCTTGCAGGATTTCCGCAATCACGCATATTCTTGAAACGGAGTTCATGCCCATTGCCATGAACAAGGGGCTGACTTTGATAGTGGAGAGCCACACCGATGCGGTGGTTTTGACCGACAAGGAACGTATCCTGCAAATCGGCAACAACTTGTTGTCAAACGCCATCAAGTTCACGGATAACGGTAGTGTATCATTGGCAGCGGATTATGATAACGGTTTGCTGAAACTTATCGTTGAAGATACCGGTACGGGCATGACCGAAGATGAGCAACAACGAGTATTCGGTGCATTTGAACGTCTTTCAAATGCCGCCGCAAAAGACGGCTTCGGATTAGGATTGTCCATCGTGCAGCGTATTGTGGCGATGCTCGGTGGAACTATACGCTTGGAAAGCGAGAAAGGCAAAGGGAGCCGCTTCACGGTGGAAATTCCCATGCAGACAGCCGAGGAACTGCCGGAACAGACAATTCAAGCGCAAATGCGCCATAATCATATCTGCCATGATGTGATTGCCATCGACAATGACGAGGTACTTCTCCTTATGTTGAAAGAAATGTATGCCCATGAAGGGATGCACTGCGATACCTGTACCAATGTTTCGGTACTGATGGAGCTGATACGAAAAAAGGAATACAGCCTGCTTCTGACGGATCTGAATATGCCTGAGATAAGCGGTTTTGAACTGCTGGAACTGTTGCGCTCATCCAATGTAGGCAACTCGAAGAGTATTCCCATAGTCGTGACAACCGCTTCGGGCAGTTGCAGCAAGGAGGAACTTATAGGGCGTGGATTTGCCGGATGCCTGTTCAAGCCGTTCTCCATATCCGAACTGATGGAGATTACGGATAAATGCGCATTAAGCAGCATATTGGATGAAAAGCCGGATTTTTCCACTCTGCTATCTTATGGCAATGAATCCGTCATGCTGGACAAACTGATAGCGGAAACCGAAAAGGAAATGCAGGCGGTCAAGGATGCAGAACAGCGTAAAGACCTCCAAGAACTGGACACACTTACACACCATCTGCGAAGTTCATGGCAGATTCTCCGTGCCGACCAGCCATTGAGGGAACTTTACGCCCAACTTCATGGAAGTGCCACTCCAGATGACGAAGCGATATGCAAAGCGGTGACCGGCTGTGCTGGATAAAGGTGCTGAAATTATCCGGCAGGCAAAAGAAGAAAGGAAAAATACGAAAATGGATAAAACAAGAATCATCGTGGTGGAGGACAATATCGTGTATTGCGAGTTTGTCTGCAACCTGCTGGCACGGGAAGGATTCCGTACCGTGCAGGCTTACCACCTCTCGACCGCGAAGAAACTTCTGCAACAAGCCTCAGACGGGGACATCGTGGTTTCTGACCTACGACTACCCGACGGTGACGGCATCGACCTATTACGATGGATGCGCAAGGAAGGCATGACACAACCGTTAATCATCATGACCAACTATGCCGAAGTGCATACGGCAGTCGAAAGTATGAAACTCGGCTCGCTGGACTATATCCCCAAGCAGCTTGTGGAGGATAAACTTATGCCTCTGCTTCATACCATCCTGAAAGAACGGAGTATCGGACGAAATCGTATGCCCGTTTTTGCCCGTGACAGTTCCGCCTTTCAGAAAATCATGCAACAGATAAGATTAGTTGCCCCTACTGATATGAGCGTGCTGATATTCGGAGAGAACGGCACGGGCAAGGAGCATATCGCCCACCATCTGCATGATAAGAGCAAAAGGGCAGGGAAACCGTTTGTGCCTGTGGACTGCGGTTCACTCTCCAAAGACCTTGCGCCCTCGGCATTCTTCGGACATGTCAAAGGCGCGTTTACGGGTGCGGACAGCACAAAGAAAGGATACTTCAATGAGGCAGAGGGTGGCACATTGTTCTTGGATGAGGTAGGCAATCTCGCATTGGAAACCCAGCAGATGTTACTCCGTGCCATACAGGAACGGAGATACCGCCCTATAGGTGACAAGACGGACAAGAGCTTCAATGTCCGCATCATCGCCGCCACCAACGAGGATCTGGAGAAAGCGGTCATTGAAAAACGTTTCCGACAGGATTTGCTGTACCGTTTGCACGACTTCGAGATAACTGTTCCGCCCTTGCGTGACTGTCAGGAGGACATCATGCCGTTGGCGGAGTTCTTCCGTGAGATTGCCAACAATGAATTGGAATGTAGCGTGACTGGGTTCGATGCGGAAGCCCGTAAGACATTGCTGACCCATCCGTGGCCGGGTAATGTCCGTGAGCTTCGGCAGAAGATAATGGGCGCGGTGTTGCAGGCACAGACGGGAGTTGTCATGAAAGAGCATCTGGAACTTGCCGTAACGAAACCGACCTCACCTGTCAGCTTCGCCTTGCGAAACGATGCGGAGGACAAGGAACGCATCTTACGCGCGTTGAAGCAGGCAAACGGAAACCGCAAGGTTGCCGCCGAATTGCTCGGAATCGGACGTACAACGCTGTATAGCAAGTTGGAAGAGTATGGATTAAAGTATAAATTTCAGCAATCATAGCCCGCAACTTGCCGAAAATAGAAGTAACGGTTAAACCGGATTATTCAGCGAAGATAAAAAACGTCCTGTGATAAAAATCATGGGACATTTTGATGTGTATCCGATTTTTATTGCTACTTTTGTACCAAGACGAGAGACATTGACAGCAACTCACAGCAGAACGTAGAAATAGACAGGGTTGCCAAATCATTACCTCATTTTTACCTTATCCTCAGAACTGCTTGCTAATAAAGTGGTTATAAAAATCTTCCAGAATTACGATAATAATTCCAATTTATAAAACAGAAGCATTTATAGAGAAATGTGCTCGTTCTTTATTTGAGCAGACTTTTAACGATATAGAATATATCTTTGTCAATGATGCTACGCCGGATAATAGTATTGATATCCTAGAAAAAGTGATATCTGAATATCCAGAAAGAAAAAACAATTGCTTTGTTGTAAATCATGCAAAAAATAAAGGATTAGCTGCTGCAAGGAATAGTGGATTGGCAGCAGCTACGGGTGAGTATGTGATTCATTGCGACAGTGATGATTGGATTCATCCTTCAATGATTGCTGACATGTATCATGCTGCGATAGAGTATCAGGCAGATATTGTTTCATGTGATTTTCAGATGGTATATGCGGATAAAACGGTTTATTATCAGACTACAGATTGGAATGAGGAAAAAAACTTGGCATTGAACAAATATATTGCTTCGGGCTGGACGGTTTTGGTTACTTTGTTAGTGAGAAGAGCTATATATGTACAGAATAAGTTGTCTTCTATGGAAGGATATTCATATTGCGAAGATTTTAACTTATCTGTAAAATTGTTATATCACGCGAATAAGATTGTACGTGTTCCTCATGCCTATTACTATTATTGGCAGAATGAGAAATCAATAGTGCACAACATGACAGAAAAAACAATGCATGATGAGCAAATAATGTATTTGGATGTAATCAATTACTTCAAGAAAAACAATGTTTATGAGATTTTTCAGGAACCACTTTGCTGGAGAATCTTGAAAAGTAAACAGGAGTGGATTTTGAATACTCAGACTTATGATAAGTTTTTAAGTTTACATCCCGAGAGTCATCAATATATTTGGTCTTGTCCTTATCTCAACTTTAAATTAAAATTAATGATGTGGGGAGTAACGCACCATTTCTCACTTTTATCAAGATTTATGTTATTACTTAGACATTTGAGACATGGAAAATCGATTTGAATATTCTGCTGTTATTCGAACTTTAGGTACTGCTGGTGAAAAATATCAGAAGTTGTTGAATTCGTTAGATAACCAGACAATTAAACCTAAGCAGATTCTTGTTTATATTGCTGAGGGTTATTCCATTCCTAAAGAAACAATTGGGTATGAACAATATATTTTTGTTAAAAAAGGAATGGTATCTCAACGTGCACTGTCATATGATGAGGTTGATTCTGAATATATTCTTTTTTTGGATGATGATTTATGCTTTCCATCAGATACTGTTGAAAGAATGTTTGCTTTGTTGCATGAAAATAATGCAGATGTAATTTCACCGGACATCTATTCCAATGCCAAGAGACCTTTTTTTCATGAGATGCTTATGACGTTGTCTGGACGAATGAGAGCCAGAAGGAATGACAGCTATTGGGGATATAAAGTTATGAGAAACTCGGGCTATTCTTATAATAAATATCCGAGTAAAGAAGTCTATTGGTCACAGACTAATGCCGGTGCATGTTTTTTGTGTTCAAAGAAGGTTTTTTTGAGTATACAATTCTCGGAAGAGTTATGGATGGATAGCCAAAAATATGCTTTGGGTGATGATCAGGTCATGTTTTATAAGATGTATCTGTATGGATATAGAATTCTAACATGGTATAGACATGGTTTCGTCCATTTGGATGGTGGCAATAACATGGAAGAAAGCAAAAAAAAGAAACTCATTTATTCCGATTTCCTTTTTAAAACAGTTTTTTGGCATCGCTATATCTATATACCTGATAAATCATTGTCAGGTAGAATATTGAGTATATTTTGTATATTATATACATTAGTCTTTGCTTTGTCTGTTTCATTTTTGAAATTGGATTTTGAGATTATGAAATTGAAATGGAAGGCTATAAAAGATGCTGTTTCTTTTATAAGAAGTGCTGAATATAAAAATATTCCATTAATAAAAAAGATAAATAAAAAGTAAGCTGATATCTTTATGAATATAGTTCCAATAGTTTTTTCTTTTGATAATAACTTAATACTTCCAGCTTGTATTTGCATCTCATCTTTGATGATGAATGCAAAAGAGTCAACTTATTATGATATTTTTATTCTTCACTCTGAACACGAAAACTTAAATCATTCAGAATTGGACAAGTTGAAGAAGTATTATAAAAATTGCAATATTACGTATCGCACTGTAGATTCTTCTTTCGATCATTCTTTTGAAATTAGGGGAATTACAACACCTGCTTATTATCGTTTACTAATTCCAGATTTAATACCTGAATATGATAAAATAATTTATTCAGATGTAGATGTTATTTTTCGCTCTGATTTATCCGAAGTCTATTGCCAGACCAATCTGGATGATTACTATATAGCGGGAGTTAATTCATTAGCACATTTAGTGCCTGAATATAAGGAGTATTTTATAAAGAAACGTCATTTGGATCCTGCCCGGATAATTTATTCCGGTAATTTGATTTTCAATTCAAAAAAAATGAGAGAGGATAGTCTGGTTGCCCGTTTTAAAGAATTGGCAGGAAATAAATACATGTTTCAGGATATGGATATACTTAATCTGGTGTGTGGAGGAAAAATATATTATTTGACGCCGGATTTTTGTTTGTCTACATTTATTTCAGAAGCGATGGTTTATCATAAGCATGAATTGTTGCAGATCTGGAATCAAGATGAATTGAATTTGGCATTTCTTTCAGGTATCGTGCATTATAATGGACAGAAACCCTGGAAGGGTATATGTATCAATTTTGATATATGGTGGGAGTATTATCGCAAATCTCCTTTCTTTGATGAGAAGTTTTATTTTGATTTCTTTTATAATAAACTGAATGAATTGGATCAGCTTCCTTTATGGAAAAGAATTAAAATCTTGATCAGATATTTTGTCTATGGAAAGAGAACAATATAAGGTTAGTGTCATTGTTCCGGTATATAATGTAGAAAAATTTATAGAGCGTTGCGTGATCTCTCTTTTTCGGCAGACTCTGGAAAATGTTGAATTTATTTTTGTAGATGATTCGACACCAGATCAGAGTATGGATCTTCTAATGAAGCTGATGGCGGAATACCCTCATAGAAAAGCTGATTGCGTCGTTTTGAAACATGAATCCAATAGAGGGTTGCCGGCTGCCCGGAATACAGGGTTGGCAGTTGCACGTGGTAAATATATTTTTCACATGGACAGCGATGACTTTGCGGAACCGGACCTGTTGAAAGATTTGTATGCTGCTGCTGAGCAGCAGCAGGCCGATTTGGTTTGGAGTGACTGGTTTTTGTCTTACCAGGAAAAAGAACGTTATATGCCGCAACCAAACTGTAAAACCCCCAAAGAGGCTTTAGAGGCTGTTTTATCTGGGACAATGAAATATAATGTTTGGAATAAGCTTATTCGAAGAAGTTTGTATGATGATGACTGTATTCTTTTCCCAGAAGGATATTCTATGGGAGAAGATATGACGATAATCAAACTGATGGCTTGCGCAAAGAATGTGGTTTATGTGCCGCATGCCTATTATCATTATGTCCGGACCAATTCGGGAGCGATGACAGCATCATGGAGTGAAAAGCATTTGGCTGATATTAATCATAATGTTGATGAAACGATTGGTTTTATCAGAAGAAAGTTCGGAGAGAAGTTTGATCTTTACTTGGAATATTTTAAATTAAGTATTAAATTGCCCTTGTTGATCTCTGATGATTTTCAGATGTACAGGTTATGGTCTGATTGGTATCAGGAATCCAATAGATTTATTTGGAGGAATAAGTCTGTCTGCTTTCGTACAAGAGCCTTACAATGGTTAGCCTGGAAAAAGCAGTACTGGGTGGTTTGGTTATATAATAAGGTAATGCAAGAGTTTGTTTATAAATTAATTTTGGGTTATAAATGAGTAAAATGATCGGAATGCTGGTGTTGACTGTGATTACCAGTTTGTATTTTTTTCCAATAGAATTTACATTTCTTCCGGGTGTAAATACAAAAATGATGTTGGCAGCCTTGGGGCTTGTTATGCTCGGATTGAGAATGAGTCGTAGAGGTGATGCTACCATCGATAAGGATTTTTCTACTCTCAGCCTTTGGGCTTTGGGCGTTTCATTGGCAGGCTTTGCCGCAGTAGTCTATAACAATACGTATGATTATACGTATGCCACCTATATCATTTCCATGTGGGTATGGTGCGGAGGAGCCTATACTGTTGTATCCCTGATCCGGGCTTTGCATGGCAAGGCTTCCGTTGTTTTAGTCGGAAATTATTTGGTGGCCGTATGTGTGATGCAATGTGCTTTAGCGATGATCATTTCTTCCAATCCCTCTTTTGAGCAATTGGTAAATCGTTATGTAGCTGGTTTGGGTTTTGTGGATCTGGAAACATTGAATGATGCAAAGCGTTTGTATGGTATTGGAGCCAGTTTGGACGTAGCCGGAACCCGTTTTGCTGCTGTTCTGGCTTTGATTGCTTATATGATGACTCATATTGATTTGGAAAAGAATAAATGGGGGTTATGGCTATATGTAGCAGCAATCTTTATTATTGGGGCAATCGGTAATATGATTTCCAGAACTACAACGATTGGTGTACTCGTTTGTTTGGCATATTTAGTCTATGAGGTTTTATTCCGGATGCGTGATGAGGCGTCGCGAAAAAAACTTATTAGTATTTTTGTTGGAGTGACAGTTTTAGGATTAGGTATATCCGTTTTTCTCTATCAGACAGATGCTGAGGTAAGAGAGAATTTCCGTTTTGCTTTCGAAGGTTTTTTCAGTTTGGCCGAAACCGGAGAGTGGAATGTTCAGTCAAATGAGATTCTTAAAAATATGTTTGTCTTTCCCGAGTCTTTTAAAACCTGGGTGATTGGGGATGGTTATATGGAAAATCCGTATCATTTAGATCCCTATTATATTGGTCCGAAATGGGGAGGTTATTATATGGCTACCGATGTTGGCTATTTGAGATTTATTTTCTATTTTGGTGTTATTGGTTTAGGCATATTTTGTGGTTACTTTATCAAATTGGGACAGATTCTAATGAACCGATTTAAACGGGAACATTTGATTTTCTTGATCCTGATTTCATTGAATTTCGTCTTTTGGATAAAAGTGTCCACAGATATATTCGTGTTTTACGCCTTGTTTTTGATGATTGGCGAGCAGGAGAATGATGATTATAATCAGGTTTGTTTGAGAAGTGAACAGGTAGAATGATGAAGATAGTTTATTGCGTGCATTCTGTATACAATCCTGGTGGGATGGAACGTGTGTTGCTGAACAAAGTCACCTATTTGTCTCAGCACACGGATTGGGAGATCCTGATCGTTACTACGGATCAGAAAGGAAGGCCTGCGTTTTATCCTTTTCCGGATACGGTACGAATGATAGATTTGGATATTAATTATTCCGATGATAATGGTGGCCCCGTCTGGACTAAGGTTCTGGGATATTTAAAGCGTAAGCGGGCTCATAAGAAACGGCTTACCAGACTGTTGTATCAGGAAAAACCGGATTTTGTGGTATCCCTTTATCCTTCAGAGTCCTCTTTCATTCCAGACATAAAGGATGGCAGTAAAAAAATCTTGGAACTGCATTATTGCAAGTTTTTCCGTTTGCAATATGGGCGCCAGGGAATTCTGGGATTGATTGATAAGTGGCGTACCAGGACAGATGAAAGGTTGGTCCGTCGTTTCGACCGTTTTGTGGTCTTGACTCAGGAAGACCGGCAATATTGGGGGGATTTGCCCAATATTCAGGTGATTCCCAATGCTGCAATGCGTCTGAAGAATGTTTATGCCGATTTCAGGGTTAAACGGGTTCTTGCTGTGGGGCGTTTGGATTACCAGAAAGGCTTTGACAAACTGATTCAGGTTTGGAAACTTGTTAAGGAGGATTCTGAACTATCAGATTGGAAGCTGGATATCTTCGGTCAGGGAGAATGGAAAGACAAATTGTTGCATGCAATCAGGGAATATGGACTGGAAGACAGTTTGGAGATTCACGCTCCTACGACAGATATCGGTCAGGAATATGTCTGCAGTTCTATATTGGTTATGAGCTCCAATTATGAGGGTTTTCCTATGGTGATGATCGAAGCGATGGCTTGTGGAGTGCCAGTTGTCTCTTTTGCTTTTAAATGCGGTCCCAAGGATATCATCCGGCATCAGGAAAATGGCTTGATAGTGCCCGAGGGGGATATTGTTGCTCTGGCAAAGGCATTGTCCTTCATGATGAAAGACAACGCTTTGCGTGCACATTGTGCACAAAACGCAAGAGAAATTATTGCAGAATATTCCGAAGAGGTGATTATGAAAAAATGGATGGACTTGTTTATTCAGATGCAATGAGAAAAAGAAAACTGTTACAAATAAATCCAGTCTTACGTCCTTCTACTTCAACAGGGCGTATTATGCAGGAAATTGGGGATTTGGTTCAAGAAAACGGTTGGGAGAGCTATTTGGCTTATAGCAAAGGAAGAGATGGATTACGCATTTCCACTTCCCAAATAGTGCCGGTGGGGAACGTATGGAGTGTGGCTTGGCATGGAGCTATGACGCGCTTGTTTGATCGGCATGGGCTGGCATCCCAAAAAGCTACAGAGAGATTTATTCAGAGAATTCGTGAAATTGATCCTGATGTGATTCATATTCACAATATTCATGGGTATTTCCTGAATTACCCAATTCTTTTCGATTTCCTTTCCAAAAGTAATATTCCTGTAGTGTGGACTGTGCATGATTGCTGGCTATATACCGGTCACTGTTATCATTATGATTATGCCGGTTGTGATAAGTGGCAGTCAGGGTGTGGCCACTGTCCGCAAAAAAGGAAATTCCCTGCAAGCTGGTTCTATGACCGTTCTGCTCGGAATTGGCTGGACAAACAGCAGGCTTTTACTTCGATACCACACAATCGGTTACTGTTTGCTCCTGTTTCGAAATGGTTAAAGTCAGAAATGGAGAAATCCTTTTTGAAAGATTATGAATGCCGTGTTGTGCATAACGGAATAGACACTCATGTCTTCGCTCCTTCAGAGGATACAGACCATATTAAGAAACAATTTGGCTTGGTGGGCAAGCATATCATATTGGGAGTTGCCAGTATTTGGAGTGAAGAAAAAGGATTGAAAGATTTTTGCAAATTATCATCTCTTTTATCAGAAGACCAGGTGATAGTCCTGATAGGAGTTACAAAGAAGCAAAAAAAGTTTTTAAATGATAAAATGGTCGGTATAGAACGCACCGAGAACATCTCTCAAATGGCACAGTTATACGCTGCTGCAGACGTCTTTGTAAATCCTACCTGGCAAGATAATTTCCCGACGGTAAATATGGAATCCATCTCCTGTGGAACGCCTGTAATTACCTATAGAACAGGAGGAAGTGTGGAAGTTATAACGGAAAAAACAGGAGTTGTAGTCGAGCAGGGAAATGTTAATCAGCTGGCACAGGAAATAGATAAAATTGTTTTACTGGGAAAACCTTATTTTCAAGGCTCTTGCCGTGAATATGCCTTAAATAACTTTAGCAAGGAAAGCAAATATAAATTTTATTTGAAAATTTATGAAGAAATGCTTGCTCGCAATCATGAAAAAATTTAACTTTGCGAGACTCTTTAGTGTGGTTTTTGCATAATGACATGAAAAAAGTTTTACAGTTAGGTAGGTTCTATCCTATAAAGGGTGGAGTTGAAAAGGTAATGTATGACCTGATGAGTGGTTTATCGCAACGAGGGGTATATTGTGATATGTTATGCGCAGTCAGAGACAAGAGTCTGAAGAATAAAACCTTAAACAAGTATGCAAATCTCATTTTTTGCTACGCATGGACTCAAATATCTGCCACAATGATATCCCCGGCTATGATCTTGAAATTGAAAAGGATAAGTTCCAGGTATGATGTGATCCATATTCATCACCCGGACCCTATGGCCTGTTTTTCCCTTTTGTTCTCTCGATATAAAGGAAAGGTCGTGCTCCATTGGCATAGTGATATTTTGAAACAGAAGTTCCTTTTCTTTTTTTATAAACCATTCCAAAAATGGTTGTTGAAGCGTGCTGATATTGTGGTTGGAACGAGTCCGGTATATTTAAAGGAATCTCCATTTCTGAAAGATGTACAGCATAAAACCTTTTGTCTGCCTATTGGGGTGGTGCCAATGTCTTCTTCAAAAGAAGCTGCGGAGGGGATACGCCAAACCTATTCCGGAAAGAAAATTGTTTTCTCATTAGGTCGGCTTATTGAATATAAAGGTTTTACATATTTGATTGATGCGGCTCGTTTCTTGCCTTCTGATTATGTGATTCTCATTGGAGGAAAAGGTCCGTTATACGAATCTTTGAAGAATCAGATCGAAAGTCAGAATCTGACGGAGAAGGTGAAGTTGCTGGGATTTGTATCTGATGAAGAGCTTCCGGCCTATTATGCAGCGTGTGATGTTTTTTGTATGAGTTCCATACAGAAAACGGAGGCATTTGGAATTGTTCAGATTGAAGCGATGTCGTGTGGCAAACCTGTTGTTGCAACAAAAATTCCTCATTCCGGTGTGGCTTGGGTGAATGAGGATCGTGTGTCGGGTGTGAATGTTGAACCCGAAGATGCAAGAGCCCTTGCACAAGGCATTCTGCTTGTAACAGAAAATGAAGACAGATACTATAAATTTTGTAAAGGTGCGAAAGAACGCTATGAGCGTTTCTTTACTTACGAGAAGATGATTGATGAAAGTATGAAATTGTATTAGTATTTTTTGTAATGATAGAGATTGTAGAGATGGTTCAGACAAAACCTAGAAAAAAAGTGAATGACGGTATGTCCACTACTTCGCGTATCATAAAACGCAATTTTGATATTATCGTATCAGCACTTGGATTGTTGTTACTATTTCCTGCTTTTTTGATAATTTATGTATTGCTGAGGGTGTTTAATGGAAAAAATGTTATTTTTCGTCAAGAAAGAGTGGGGTATAAGGGGAAACTATTTACTTTGTATAAATTTAGAACGATGCGGGAGAATGCAGAAGCTGGAGGAGTTCCTCAGTTATGTGCCGAGAATGACAGAAGATTAACACCTATCGGCGCATTTTTGAGAAGACATCATCTGGATGAGCTGCCCCAATTGTGGAATGTGCTTATCGGCGATATGTCTATCGTGGGACCCAGACCTGAGCGGCAATATTTTGTAGATCAGATTATGGAAATCAATCCCGAGTATCGTTTCTTGTTCCGTATGCGTCCAGGATTGTTTTCTATGGCAACCTTATATAATGGTTATACGGATACAATGGAAAAAATGCAAATTCGTTTACGAATGGATTTGGACTACCTAGAGAATAGAAATTTTGTATTGGATTTGAAAATAATCTGCATGACAGTTTTTGCTATTCTTTCAGGGAAGCATTTTTGAGAAATTGTTAAATCTTAAAATAAATGAAACTTAGGAAGAATCTTGTTCTACGAAAGTTAGGACCTAATTACATGGTAGTCGATGTAAATGCAGACTCTGTAGACCTGGCCAAGGTGTATACCATGAATGCAACTTGTGCTGATTTGTGGGGTAAAGTCACGGAACAGGATTTGGAGGTCACTCCAGAAACATTGGCAGATTTGCTATGTAAGGAGTATGATGTAGCCTATGATTTGGCTTTAAAAGACGTTGGTGTGTTAATAGACAAGTGGAAAATAAACGACCTGCTCGAGGAACGATAATTGTTTGTAGCATGGTAAAAAAAGATCATATTGTTCAGACAGCGTTTTTGGAATTGTTGCATGCCGGTTTGTGGGAAGCTGATGTGAAAAATAAAGAGCTGTTTCCTCTTTTACCGGAGCAGTGGCATTCACTTTGGTTGTTAGCCAAAAAACAAACGGTTGCCGGTCTTATTTATCAGGGACTGCAGCATTTGCCGGAAACTTGTTGGCCTGATGATGCTGATCAGGTTATGGAGTGGGCTGTTTATATTGATCAAATAGAGCGCGAGAACCGGTTGCAGAATCAGTGTATCGCTCGTCAGGTAAGTTTGTTTGAAACTTTAAATATAAAACCGGTATTACAAAAAGGACAAGGGGTTGCCATCATGTATGAGAATCCTCTTTTGCGGGAATGTGGAGATATTGATTGGTATTTCCCGGATTCGGAACAGGCATCCAAGGCATTATCCCTGATGCAGAAGCAAGGATGTGTGCCGCGGAAACGAGCCGATGCAAGCTATTCCTACCGGTATCACTCGGTTACGGTGGAACATCATGATGTATTAATTGATGTGTCCTCTCCTTTTGCTAAAAGACAATTAAAAGCGATGGAGCGTAATTGGGGATTTGAAAAAATGAAATTGGCAGAGAGTGAAACGACAGTATGGGTTCCGGTTCCGATGATGAATCTCCTGTTGCTGAATATTCATATATTAAAGCATGCAATGGGGCGAGGCATCGGAATACGGCAGTTTTGTGATTTGGCAAGAGTCTATTCTTATTATAAAGGCAGGTATAATCCGGAGGATCTAAGGAGTACCTTGAAAAACATTGGTTTGTTAAAATGGACCGGCCTGTTACATCAGTTTTTGGTTACGGTTTTAGGCATGCCCCAATCTCTATTACCGTTCCGGGATTATTTCGATTCGGATGTCACGGGATTGCGGAATCTGGTTTTTAAAGGGGGAAACTTTGGTCTGTATCACTCTCATCAAGCAAAAACAAAATCTCGTTTATCCAGTAAGATTGCAGTTCTTCGTGCTTATATGGCACAACTGAATTTTTCAAGAACCTATGCATCTTCTGAGATAGGCTGGGCCGTGTGGAATTTGATAAAAGGACAATTCAAATGAAAAGGATCTTTAAATTTTCAGTCGCTGATTTCCTTTTTGGTCTGTTGCTTCCTGAGGACTACGATATAAAGAAAGAACTGGTGCCTCTGCTTCCTTTTTATATAGAAGACACAAACACCGATTTCCTTTTTATCATAGATTGCGAAGATCGTGAGAAGGCTCCGTTGGAATCAGAACAGAACCTTTTGGAGGAATCAGAAAACGACATGGGACATATTCGTCTGATGAGTGATGACAATCACTTTTCCGTTTCCTTTTGTCAGACTCCTGGGGGAAAGGAACATTTGCTTTGTTGGGATAAGATGTATACCCGCATCAGAGCCTATCTTCATTGGGAGGACCCTTATGCAAATCAGGTCCTGCTTTCCATGGTACGCGTTATTTTTTCCCAGGTCATTCTTACTGAAAATGCCGTTGCGCTTCATGCCTCAGCTGTTATGCTTGGTGGGCGTGCTTTCCTGTTTATGGGCAGTAGTGGCACCGGGAAAAGTACGCATGCAGACCTTTGGAGAGCACATTTTCCGGGGTGTGAACTGATTAACGATGATAATCCCATCCTGAAAATAGAAAAGGAACAAGTATGGATTTATGGTTCGCCCTGGAGTGGAAAGCGGCACTGCTATCGGAATGTGAAGTTTCCCGTCAAGGGGATAGCAAGGTTAAAGCAGAGTCTTCAAAACCTTTTCTGCGAGAAAAGTGGAGTGGATGCGTTCTTGCAACTTTTGCCGGGAGCTTCAGTCATTAAACAGGACAAAGAAAGATACAATGCCCTTTGCGGAACTTTAGTTCGAATGAGCACGCTGGTTTCTGTGGGAGTGATGGAATGCTTGCCGAATCAGGAGGCGGCACAAATATGTATGGATAATCTTAATAAATAAAAATAATGAAAGGAAAATTTTTTATTATTGGCTTGGCCATCTTATTGATGACTTCCTGTGCATCACGAAGAGATTTTTTGTATTTTCAGGACTTGGAAATGGGGGAGTCTTATCCTATTGCGGAAAGACATGAAACCGTGTTGCATCGTGATGACCGTTTGAGTATTAAGGTCAGCAGCAAGAATCCGGAGTTGGCTATCCCTTTTAATGCAATGAATTCTGCCGTCAGAGTCAATACAAATGGGGATATGAATGTAGAGGGTAGCGGAAAAAACAATGACCGTGGATATTTGGTAGATCCAGAAGGTATGATTGATTTCCCTATTTTAGGAAAGTTGCACGTTGAGGGCCTTTCCGCTTTGCAGGTGGCCGATTTGATTAAAAAGAAAATTATTGAAGGAAACTATATTAAGGAGCCTTTGGTGGATGTTCAGCTTTTGAACTTTAAATATACCGTGTTGGGAGCCGTGGCTTCTAATGGAGTATATACTGCCAATGATGGTCGGATTACACTTGTCGAAGCTATTGCTAAGGCTGGAGATATTTCTTCAAAAGCTAAAATTAACAGGATTGCGGTGATTCGCGAAAATAACGGAAAACGTCAGGTCTTTATGCATGACCTGCGAACAAAGGATATTTTTGATTCGCCATGTTACTATTTGCAACAGAATGATATTGTCTATGTAGAGCCGAAGTATAAAAAACAAGATACTGAGGATCGTAGTGTGCAATATATAAGTCTTGCCGCTACTCTGTCAACGACGGTAACTACCTTGTTGATGTTGCTTTTAAAATAGTTAAATCTAAAATTTTAAGAAATGCAAACAAATAAAAAAGTAGATTCTGGATTGAATCTGATTGATGTATTCCTTAATTCCGCAACACTATTATAAAATATTTTTTTTAAGTACCTGAGCAA
>OGFG01002352.1_pt1 | contig 15834 bp, 10 predicted proteins | sample 1570761 | NCBI WGS metagenome assembly OGFG01 (sample SAMEA2581938, study PRJEB24529) | metagenome | biome: Human gut stool | place: China | collected 2011 | reverse complement strand
CTGAGTGAAGCGAGGCGTACTGGAGGTACGCGCGAGCGGAACGAAGCAAAGCCGGAACGGAAAAGATGCTGTGCGAATGCCATGTTTTAGATGAGAATTAGTATCAGAACTGCGCGGCAGCATGGACGGGATTTACGGATTCAGCCGTTCTTCCGTCTGGCTGTCGAAAATGTGGAATTTCCCCTTTTCAATGTTCAGCGAAATCGTCCTGCCGATGACCGTGCTGCCGCCCGCAATCTTTGCCACCAGCATCTGACCCGCCGCTTTCAGATATACGATGAAGCCATCGCCCAGCGGCTCAACGCTGTCCACCGTACCCTCGATTTCGCCCTGACCTTCCGGCGCGAGCGTCAGTTCCGACGGGCGCAGACCGACGATAACCTCCTTGCCTTTGTACTGCTGCATCAGCGCGGTCAGGTCATCCGGCACGGACAGCAGCAGTTCGCCGCACTGGAACGCCAGCGAACCGCCCTTTTCCACAACCTTGCACGTCAGCTTGTTAATCTGCGGCGTGCCGACAAAGCTCGCAACGAATAGGCTGTTTGGATGCGCATAGAGGTCGTTCGGCGTCCCCTGCTGCATGATGTGACCATCCTTCATCAGCACGATGTGATCCGCCATCGTCATGGCTTCGGTCTGGTCATGCGTGACGTAGATGGTGGTAACGCCAAGCTGCGTCTGAATCTTCTTCAGCTCATAGCGCACCTGATCGCGGAGCTTCGCATCGAGGTTGCCAAGCGGCTCGTCCAGCAGGAACACCTGCGGATCGCGCACCAGCGCACGTCCCAGTGCCACACGCTGACGCTGACCGCCGGAGAGCTGCGCCGGCTTGCGGTCAAGCAGTTCATCCAGACCTAGCATCGCGGACATCGAGTTCACGCGCTTCTCGATTTCTTCCTTCGGCGCTTTCTTCGTTTCCAGCGCAAACGACATGTTCTTGCGCACGGTCATGTTCGGATACAGCGCATATTCCTGGAACACCATCGCGATGTTGCGCTCCTGCGGCGGCACGAATTTCTTTTCCTTGCCGCGCTCATCGAGTTGGTTCATCGCTTCATTCCCGAAACAGATTTCGCCGTGAACCGGGTGGAGCAGACCTGCAATGCAGTACATTGCGGTAGACTTGCCGCAGCCGGACGGCCCCAGGAAAACACAGAATTCGCCGTCCTTGATTTCCAGATTCATGTCCTTGATGACATAGGACTTGCCCTTGTTGTAGGTCACGTCCATGTTCTTAATCGTAATCGCTGCCATGGCGGACTTCCTTTCTTTCCCTCAGTGCTTATTGACCGAATGCGGCCACTTCAATGCCGAAACCGTAATCATACAGCGGATTTTCGATGTCCTTGGGCAGGTCTTCGCGCTGGAGCATCACCTGATCCATCGTCGCAGGAATCTGCCACGGCAGTTTGCCGGAAATCGCGCAGTCACCGAAGAGCGCGTGCGCCACCGCTTCCGCGCCCGCCGTCACGCCGGGACGGTAGACAATCATCACCGCGTCGGACGCGGCATCCACCGGCGTCATGACATATGCGCGATTCATCAGCACGACGGATACAACGTTCACGCCGGACGCATCGAGTTTTTTCAACAAATTCTGCTGTTCTGCGGGGAATTCCAGCGTCGCCGTGCCCCACGCGGGTTCGTGCGTGCCGCTCGCTTCGCCGACGACGACAATCGCGGTTGTGCCTGCCGGGTAGGAATCGGCAATCAGCGTTTCGTCATCGCCGATGTAGGTCACGTTGTCCGCACCCGCCCGCTTGCAGATGGCATCGTAGATGGACTTGCCCTCCGTCTTCAAGCCTGTCTCGGAGGAAATCTTCCAGCCGCTCGACAGCGCATCAACGTTCTTTGCCAGCGCGCCCACGACCAGAATCTGCTGACCTTCCAGCGGCTGCTGGTTCTCGTACTTCACCAGCGTGACCGCCTTTTCCGCGGCTTCCATTGCCTTCTGATAATGTTCTTCGCTGCCGACAACCTGCGCGATTTCGTCCGCGTCGGTGTAGGGGTTCTCGAACACGCCCAGCCGGAACTTCGCCAGTAGCAGACGGCGGCAGCGATCCGTCAGCAGCGACGGGTCAACCTGATCCACCATGCGGGTGACGTCGCGCTGACCCATGCCGCCCATGACGTCCGCGCCCGCCTGCATCGCGACGATGTGGTTCAGCCCCCAGTCGGTCTGGATAATGCCGTCGTAGCCCAGACGGCCGCGCAGAACATCGTTCATGACCACAGAGGATTCATGCGCGTAATTTTCCACCGCGTCGCCGCCCAGATACGGGACGGTCGAATAGCCGTAAGGCATGATGGACGCGGGATGCACCGTCAGCGCCGCCTCAAAGATGCTCAGGTGCAGCGCGAACGTTTCGTCATCAAACACCAGCGGAGAGCCGTCCACGCCGCCAGTCTGCGGGCCGGAGCCGGGGAAATGCTTCACGCAGGACATGACGGAATCAACGCTAATGCCATCCGTGCCGTTCTGCAAGCCCGTAATCGCCGCGACAACCATCGCCTTGGCGGTATCCGCGTCCTCGCCGTAAGTTTCCTGATTGCGCCCCCAGCGCGGGTCAGTCGCCAAGTCCGCGTTCGGGGAGAGGCTCATGCGGACACCCAGCGCCTTCATTTCCTGACGCTGAATGTCTGCCAGTTCCTGCACGAGTTCCGCGTCGCCCGTCGCGCCCAGCGTGATGGCGTCCGGCAGAATCGTCGTGTCGTTAATCCAGCTTGCACCAATGACCGAGTCCATGGAGAAGACGACCGGGATACCCAGTTCGCTTTCTTCGCACAGGGACTGGACGTAGTTCATCTTCTCGCCCGCCGACTCCTTGCTTTCCGCAAAGTAGGTGTACGTCAGCGCAAAGCCGATGTCCAGATCACTGAACCAGCTTTCTTTGAGCGTGACCAGCGTCATGTGCGCCATCTGCGCCGCCTTGTTCTTGTCGCTCATGCGGCTCAGCAGGTCTTCCGTGCGCTCTTCAGGCGTCAGACGCCAGTCTTCATACGGGTCAAGCTCGCCGTTTTTGTTCAAGTCCTTGAACTTGTAGCCGTCCTGCTCCAGAATATCCAGTCCGGCAGTTTTCAGCACAATCTGCTTTCCTTCATATTCCTGCACGACCGTCGTCAATTCGACGACATTGCTTTCTTCCTCGTCCTCTTCCGCCAGCACACCGGGCGAAAGCAGCATCATCGCGGAAAGGGAGAGCGCCGCGACGCTTTTGAGCAGTTTTTTCATGAACCTTTCCTCCTTGTTGATTGCGCCGCGCATTACGACGCTGTGACCGCGCCTGACATCTGACCGCTGATGAGGTACTTGCCCATGAAGATGTACAGCACCAGCACCGGCAGCGCCAGAATCAGCGAACCAGCCATCTGCACGTTGAATTCTGCCGCCATCGTACCCGCCAGCTCGTTCAGGGCAATGGTCGCGGGTTTGGAATCATAGCCGCCGAGCACCAGCGCAAACAGCATCTCATTCCAAATGGACGTACACTGGAAGACAAAGACCGTAATCGTCGCGATTTTCGTGTTCGGCAGGACGATTTTGCGGTAAATCTGCCATACGCCGTTGCCGTCAATCATCGCCTGACGAATCAGCGCGTCCGGCACGTCGGCGTAGTACCCGCGCATCATGACCGTACACATTGGCATACCGAAGACGGCGTGAACCAGCACAAGACCCCAGAGGTTATCGTAGAGGTCAAGGGCGTTGATGGTCTGCAAAAGCGGAATCAGAATCGCTTGGAAGGGCAAGTATGTTGCCGCGACCAGCGCGATAAAGAACACGTTGTTGAACCGGAACTTCCACTTGCTCAGTGCGTAGGCGCAGATCGAGCCGAGGAACACCGATCCCGCCGCACCGAAGAGCGTCACCAGCAGGCTGGTCATCAGCGGCTGCGCAAGCTCCTCCATCGCACTCTCGTAACCCTCCATTGTCCACTCTGACGGCGGTGTGATGGGCGTGGTCGTCATCACTTCGCTGTTGGACTTGAAGGACGTCATCACCGTTCCCCAGAACGGCAGCATGTAGAAGACCAGAAACGCAATCATGATGAGGTAGTACACCACATGCAGCACGGTCATGTGCCACTTGGGTTTTATTTTCGTCGTCTGTGCCGATTGTTCCTGCTTGCTGCGCTCAATACTCAAATTATTTTGCATTTCATGCTCACTTCCTTCTGTTCGTCCAGTAGGTCAGCGGCAGAATCAGCACCAGCACCAGCGCAAGCAGGAAGCAGCTGATTGCCGCGGAATACGCGAAGTTGTTGTTCTGGAACGCTTCATTGTACATCCAAATTGGCAGCGTCCACGCGGCGGAGGTGGTGTAACCCACCAGCGACACGATGAAGTCAAACGAGCGCAGGGCGTACATCGCCAGAATCGTGATGCAGGAACCCATCGCACCCTTGAGCTGCGGAATAATGAGTTTGAAGTAGATGCGCGGCATATATGCGCCGTCCAGCTTCGCGGCGTTGATGACGTTGACCGGCACGTTCTTGATGGCGGCGAGGAAGATGACCGCAACGTAACCGGAGAACTGCCAGACCATCGCAATGATGATGGACAGCATGATGGTGGCGTTGCTCGACGCCCACATCAGGTGTCCAGCTTTCATCGCGGCGGATATATCCACGCCCAGAATTGAGAGGAAGGAATTCAGCACGCCGCCCGTTGGACGATACATGTACGCCCAAACCGTGCCGGTCACGACGAAGGACAGCGCGAACGGCAGCAGAATCAGCGTGCGGAACAGCGCCGTGCCGCGAAGCCCCTGATCCATGATGAGCGCCAGCCCCAGACCCAGCAGGAGGCACAGCGGAATCAGGCAGAACAGCAGCAGCGTATTGCGCAGCGACGGCCAGAAGTCGGGGCTGGAGAACATCTTCGCGTAGTTGCCGAAGCCGCCCCAGCCGTAGCTTGCTTCCAGCTGCCCCGACTCCCAGTCGGACACGGAAACCCACAGGTTCCAGCCCAGCGAGACATACACGAAGTAAATCAGCAGCGCCGCCGGGATGCAGATCCAAATCAGCGGATGCCGCTGGAGAAAGTGGTGTACCGGGCCGACTGTTTTAGGCGCAAAGCGCAGCAGCAGCTGGTACACGAGAATCACCGCGACGATGATGGCGCAGAGAACCCAGAACCTGTCATGGGAAAAGGTCATGAACGCCAGATTCTCAAAAAATTCAGAAAATTGTTCCATGGGCAAATCCCCTTCTGTTGCATTCTGTTCGAGGTTTTGCTATCAGCTTTGAAGAAAGCCCGTACAGGCTTGGGCAATTCCGCTGCGCCTGTACGGGCTGATACATCATTCGCCGTAGCTCAGACCCCAGCCGTAGTCATACAGCGGGTTTTCAAGGTCGAAGGACACATCGCCTTCCTGATTGCGGACAGAATCCATATCCCGCGGGAACTGCAAGGGCGTCTTGCCCGTGGGATTGTTCAGCCCGAAGAGCGTTTCCGCAATCGCGATGCCGCCCTGCGAGCCCGGATAGTACGCTTCCAGAATCGCGTTCGTATTCTCGTCGCACCACGTCAGGATATAGGGACGTCCGCCCGTGACGACCGTCACCATCGGCTTGCCGCTGGCTTTCGCCGCTTCGAGGATTTCCTGCTGACTGCCGGTGATTTCCAGCGTGTCGTAGCCCCACGGCGGATCGTGCTGGTAGCTCGGTTCGCCGACGGACACGATGATGATGTCCGCATCCTTCGCCAGCTCTGCAATGCGCTCAACGTTGTCGGATTCATAGATGACCGTTGCGTTTTCGCCTGCGTAAGCCGCCACTGCGTCCGCAATGGTCAAGCCTTCCTGCGCGGAAGACCAGCCGCCAACCAGCGAGTCCATGTCGCCGGCGCGCGGACCGCAGACCAGAATCGTCTGCTTCTCGTTCTGTTTGAGGGGCAGGATGCCGTCGTTTTTGAGCAGCGTCATCGCCTTGCGCGCCGCTTCAAGGTTCACCGCCTGATGTTCCTCGTTACCGACGAACTGCACGGCGTACTCCACGTCGCAGTAGGGATTCTCGAACACGCCAAGTTCGAACTTCGCCTTGACGATGCGCGTCGCCGCCGCCGTCAGGATGTCTTCGTCAATCTTGCCCGCGTTCGTCAGTTCTTCCATCTGGTCAATCAGGCGGATGGATTCGCCGCCGATGCCGTCCACACGGCTCTCGGTGATGCCAATCAGAATGGCTTCTTCGTCGGACACTTCTTCACCCATCATCGTGCCGCGGCCTTCCTGAATCGCCCAAATCATGCCCCAGTCGGTCTGGATGATGCCCTCAAAGCCCATTTCGTCGCGCAGCAGGTCTTGCAGCGTCGCCTTCGAGCCAATGGCGGAGTTCTCCATGTCCAGCTCCAGCGGGACAGAGTAGTACGGCATGATGGAAGCGATGTTGACTTCCAGCGCCGCATAATACGGCTTCAGGTGAATTTGCAGGGTTTCCGCGCTGGAAATGATGGGCGAGGTGTCCTTGCCCTCCATCTGCGGCCCAGCGCCGGGGAAATGCTTCATGCAGGCCACGATTGCGCCGGTGTTCAGCCCGTCGCGCCCATTCTGGAACGCAACAACCTGCGCCGTGACCATCTTCGTCACAAGGTCAGGGTCTTCGCCGAACGTCTCCATGACGCGCCCCCAGCGGGGTTCAGAGGCAATGTCGGCTTCGGGAGACAGCGTCATGCGAACGCCGATGGCGATATGCTCATCGCGGGCAATTTCCGCCAGACGGGTGACAAGGTCTTCGTCGCGGGTTGCCGCCAGCGCCAGATTATGCCCGGTAACGGTCGCGCCGGAGACGTAAGACAGGCCATGCACGGAGTCCATCGACACCAGCACCGGCACGCCCAGACGAGACCCCTCAGCGTACTCCTGAATCGTGTTCATGGACACCGCAGCCGCTTCCACGCTGTTCAGTTCGCGAATCAGCAGCATGCCGATGCCTTCCTTATTGCACCACTTGTTCAGGTAGGATGGAATCTTGCCATCGGCGCGCGGCAGATACGTCGGGTGCTGCATCTGCGCAATTTTCTCGCGCACCGTCATCTGCCCGACCAAGTCCGCCGTGCGGGTGTCAGCATCCAGTCGCCAGTCCTCGTAGGGGTCAAGCGTGCCGTTGCTGTTCAAGTCGATAAACTGGTAGCCGTCAACTTCGATGATGCTCTTCACATGGGGATTGAGCGTCGGCTGGGTGTAGATTTTTTCCTCCGCCATTGCGGGAGCAGCCCACAGCCCGGCTGTAAGCGTCAGCGCACCCAGCATCGCCAGCGAGCGCCGCATCCATTTCTTAGTCAACAAGGTTCCATTCTCCTTTCACGCCAGCTTCCTTGAGGATGTTGACGATCTTATTCGCGAAATATTCCGCGTCGTGGTCACTGGACGTAGCGAACTCCTGCACCTGCGTCTGAAGGCTCATAGACGCGCTCCAAGGCAGCGCCGTGCCGTGGGTGAAGCTGGGATAGCTGCGTGTCGTGTCACTGATCAGCTCGTTCTTGAACTTAAGGGTCAGTTCGTTGTAGCAGTCATCCGGGGTATCGGTGTAGGGCGAAATAGATTCCTTCAAAGCGGAGAACCGCTGCTGAACCGGCGTGCTGGATACGTTGTACGCCCAGCGCAGACCCGCCTCGACGTCCGCCGAGTCATTGCTGACGACGAAGCCGTCGATGTTCATGCCAAACCAGCCGTCCGTGCCGGGGAACGTGAAGATGCCGTAGTCCTTGCCGTATTCCTGACCCATGCTGGTCATCAGCGGCTGCATCCAGGTGCCCATAATCTGCATGGCATACGTCCCGGCGACAACCTGACCGCTCGCTTCGTACCAGTCACGGCTGGAATGGTCGGGCGCGACGTAATCCATCAGCTTAGCGTAAGTCGTCAGCACCTTCGTCACATCCTCGACGTTATAGATGCCGTTGATGAAGTCCTGATAGATTTTAGGGTCAGTGCCCATCATGATGTCCTCGAACACCTGACACGCCGGCCAGCCCTTGCGGTCGCCAAGGTCGATCGGGTACTCGCCGTCGGGCATTTTCGCCGCCAGCTGGTCGCAGATGTCCCAGAACTCGTCCCATGTGATGTTCTCGTGATCCGGAATCGCAATCCCGTACTTCTCGAACACATGGATATTGTAGAAGATAACATTCGTCTTGTGGATGCCAATCGGCACGACGTAGTTCTTGCCGTCGGGCGCGGTCAGCAAGTCCTTGATGCCCGGCAGGATGCGCTCGTTGAGCTTCGCGTAGTCCCACAGCTTGGACAAATCCAGCAGCATGTTCGCATCGAGGTACGGCTGAATTTCCTGACCGGGATGCGCTTGGAATGTTTCAGGGCTCTTGCCCGCCTGCTGAAGGACCTTGACCTTCATGACCATGGCGCCGCCGGCGCCGCCCGGAATGGCGTTCGACTTCGTTTTCACCTTGCCATACGCGCCTTTGAATTCGTCGATGACGGATTCAATCGCATCCTTTTCGCCGCCAGCCGTCCACCAGTGGTAGACGTTGACCGTGCCTTTTGCAGAGGTATCCTCCAGCACAGCGGCGAAATCAATGTCATCGGCGCTGCGCTTCTCTCGCTTGGCGGCAAAAGCACTGGTCGTCAGCGATGTGATCGCCAGCACACCCGTCAGCAGCAGCGCACCGAATTTTTTCAGCTTCATTGCTTGTTCCTCCTCTGAGAATACAGGGAATCTGTTACTCTTCCACGAACGTCATCGTCGCCCACAGGCTGGGGTTCTCGTCCACGTTGTGCATCGTGGGCTTGCGGTCGCGGCCGTCCAGCTGCGCGGAGTACTGCATCCGCAGGCTGTGAATGCCGGGGCACGGCAGGTCAACGTCAAGGATGGAGAAGTCGAAACCAACGGTCGTGCCCGCAGCGGGAACCAGCTGCGCGATCTTATCATTGGAGAGGTTGTGCAGCGGGATCTTGCTTTCGAGGATGTAGCCGCCCATTTCCTTGTCGCGGACGGTCACGGCTTCGTAGTCGTCGAACACCAGCTCGTCACCGTATTCACCCTGCGTCTCCCAGCCGAGATTGTCAGCGATCATGTCGCGGTCAATATAGTTGAAGAAGTCATATTCGTCCGTGGACTGCACGATGCGCCAGTCGGTCGCTTCATACGCTGTACGGTTCGGGTCGGCGTTGGGGTTGGTGCTGAAGAAGAGGATGATGGCATCCAGCTCATCCAGCGGGAAACCTTCGCGGTAGACAAACGGCGTGTCATCCCACACCTTCGCGGCGATGTAGAGGTTCTCTTCATCCCACATGGCGTAGATTTCCATCGAGCAGTCCGCTTCGCCGTCCCAGTGCTCAATCTGATCGACAATCTGCTTCTCGCTGTCAATGCGCAGGCAGCGGCTCGTGTCCCACTCGCTCAGGTCGCCGTCAATGACGACGTTCTTAGCGCGCGGGGCTTCCAGATTCGCGTCGGAATACGCCAGTGCAGCGGGGGCCGCAGCAAACATAGCCAGTGCCAGCACGGATGCGGCTGCCTTGCGAAGCCATCCAAAGTGTTTCATGTCTCGTTCCTCCCTTTCAACATCGGAAACAAACTCAATTCGCACCATGGCGGTGCTTTCGTGATTCAGTATAATCCCAGCGCCTGTTTTGAACAAGGGAAAATCCAGCACTGCTATTGGGAAAATACAAAACACAACCAAACTTCTTTATGCGCTATTCGCTTTTTGTGCGCTTCAGTCAACACGGGGACTTTTCTTTTGCATTTTCTCTGCGTATGTGCTATACTGCTTCCATCAGCACAATGCGAAATAGAAAGGACGGCATGTATGCGAAAACTGACGTGTATGCGAATGAGCGCGAAAATGACCATCCTGTTTTCTGTGATTGCCGCCTGCATGATTGCCGTCAACTCTGTTCTGGCGACGCTCTCCGAGATACGGAACATCCTGCTGTACGAGGAAGACAACCTGAACGCGATGGCGAGCAAAATTGTCGCGGCGTTCGAGCAGAACATCACCGTCATGGGCTATGCACTGGACGGCTTGAAACAGGATAATGACTTCATGGCTGCGCTCAATACCATCTACACATTAGGCGAAGACATGGAGACGACGTCCGAATACCATCAGGCACAGAACACGCTTTCCGCCGCGCTTTTCCATGAGCCGCTGAACGACTACTTCTATCGTATCAACGTGCTGACAATGGACGGTTTCTACCTGTCCAGCCGCTACGAAACGATTGGTCTGCTGGAAAACTACTCGGATGAGCTGCGCACCGTCATGCACCGTCTGCCCTACCTGAACGAGCGCAACCGGGGGCTGAGCCAGAAGACGCTTGTCCGCCCGCACATTGACCCGTGGTTCGTCGCGCGCCCGATTTCTATCTATACGCTGATGTCCCCTGCCGTCTATCACGGCAAACAGATCGGCTTTGTGGAGGTCAATGCGCTTTCAACCGACCTGTTCGACATTTTTTCCTCCAACGACATGGCAGGATTCCGCGCCACCGCCTACGACGCGGACGGCCGCCTGTTCCACCGCAGTTTCGATGACACCATCGACTACTCCGCCGCCGAATACGGCAGCATGACCGAATGCAGCGACAAAAACGGCGACACCTACTACGTCGTCAAGGAGCATTGCAGCTGGCTGGGCTTCGACATTTATGCCGCACAGCGTACCGCGGTTTTCGAGTCGTCCATCCACTCCGTCATCCTCCACCATGTGCTGGTCAGTCTGCTGGTGCTGTTCATCGCTGAAGTGTTCATCATTCTATCGTCGCATCAGCTCAGCCGCTCGATTCTGCGCCTGACGCGCAAGGTTTCCCAGCTATCCGACCCGGCTGCAATAGCCGAGCGTCCCCTGCTGCCCGAAGAAATGCCGAAGGTCACGAACCCGCACGACGTGGAAATGCGCGAACTGGAGGACGTGTTTGACAAGCAGGTAATGGAGCTGAAAACTGCCATGCGCAACGACGCAGAACTGCGCGAGAGCAATCTCCGTTCACGGCTGAACGCGCTGCAGGCGCAGATTAACCCGCACTTCATTTACAACACGCTCAACATCATCTCTGCAAAGTCGATGGAAGCCGGAAACGAGGAGGTCATCGACATCTGCGGGAAATTCGCCCAGATGCTGCGCTACTCCACCGACCTGCGCAGCAAAACCGCGACGCTCCAGGAGGAAATCGCCCACGTTCGCAATTATCTATCACTCGCGAAAGCTCGTTTGGAGGATCGGCTGGAATACACCATCGACATACCGGACGCTTTCTCGCATCTGACACTGCCGAAGCTCTCCCTCCAGCCCATCGCGGAAAACGCCATTTCCCACGGCTATCAGGGGTCAAGCGGCACAATTCACATCACCATCTCCGGCACGGTCGATGAGGACGGCTGCCTGCATCTGCTGATTTGCGACGATGGCTGCGGCTTCGGGGAGGAAATTCTGTCGCATCTGCGGGAAGAATTCAGCCGCATTGAAGCGGGTGAACTGACCGAGCCGGAAAACACGTCCGCCCATATCGGACTTGTCAACACCTATCGCCGCCTGTTCTATTTCAGCCGCGGCGCAATTCGGATGCGCGTCCGCAATGACGGCGGCGCAGTAGTCGAACTGATTGAAACGCGCACCAGTGAGGAGGAAGACGATGTACACCATTCTGATCGTAGATGATGAGCGTCCCGCGCAGACGTTCATCAAAGCCATCTGCCAGAAATACTGCCCTGCGTTTGACACCATTCTGCTCTCTGGCAGCGCCGACGATGCCCTCCGGCTGATGGCGCAGCAGCACGTCCATGTGCTGGTAACGGACATCAGTATGCCGGGCATCAATGGCATTGAATTGGCGCAGCGCGTCCGGCAGCTGTATCCGCGGACGCATACAGTGATTGTCTCCGGCTACGCGGAATTTGAGTTCGCGCGCGGGGCAATTCAGGCGGGCGTGGATGATTATCTGCTCAAGCCTGTGGAAATCCAAAGCTTCCGGCAAATTCTCGACCGAATCCGCGAAACGCTCGACGAGGAAGCGAACGACCTAATGGAGGAAACGCTGACTCGCCTGCTCTGCGGTGAAGCAGTCGATGAGCCGCTGCTCTGCTCTCTGTTTTCCAGCCGTATGATGCGCTTTGCGCTTGTCCGACAGGGTAATTTGTTCACCGTACGCTTCGCAAAATTCCGCACCGCGCAGCTTCGTCAGGTGCATCAGGCGGGCTGGATTGCGTTTTATGGGCGCGATGAACAGGAAACCATTCTCCTGCGCAGCAGTGCCGACCGGCAGAAGCGTTTCCCCGATGAACTGTCCGACCTGCTTAAAGCCGACTTCCCGGATCTGCCCTGTACGGCGATTTACGCGCCGGAAGATGCCGACATTCTCGCCTTGCCGCAGTTTTTGAGCCGCGCTGCAGGGCGCATGGTGAATACCGTCGTCATCGGCAAGGGGCAGCTTGTTCCGCTGAACGCACCGCAAAGTGCCTTACAGCCGTCCGTCCTGTCCGCTGCACAAAAAAAGCGCATTGCGTCATTCGTCGAAACAGGCAATACACGGATGCTGAAAGAGCTGTTTGTGTCCCTTGCAATCGAATGGAATCAGAACAGCCTGCCGCAGATTCAGGTGGAAGACTTATGCTACCAGCTGATTCTGTACACGGCGGACTTGGGCGTTCCCGGCCCCAAAAGGAAGCGCGAGCAGATTCTGCGCGAGGCAAACGAACTATACGGCAGCGCCTCCTCCTACGGCGACCTGCTGGCGAGCCTGTACTCCCTGATTTTTGAGGAAGGGTTCATCCGCGACAAGAACGTCAGCGCGAACGAGCTGTGCGAATACACGCTGAACTACATTCGCGAAAACTACGCCCAGCCGCTGAGCATCCCGCGTATCTGCACCGATGTTGGCATCAGCCAGACGTACCTGTCGCGCCTGCTGCGCAAGTATGCCGGAACGACGTTCAACACCTTCCTAACGCAGTGCCGCATGGACGCCGCGAAGCAGATGCTGCGTGAACATCCGGACATTCTGCTGCATGAAGTGGCGGCGTGCGTCGGGTATGACGACCAGTCGTATTTCAGCAAGATTTTCCGCAATGAAACAGGCATGACGCCATCGCAGTATGCTGCGACGTTTGCGGCAGATGCGCCGAATCAGCCGCCGAAAGCGTGATTTTTTCTTTTTTGCCGCCGATCAACTGGCGGCTTTTTTGCTTTTCATCCGTTTTTCATTGCGGAAAAAAGCGTCACTTTTGCCCGTTCCCCTTGCAAATCAAGCCAAAATCGGCTATGATAAGATTGTGGTATTTTGAGCCTGTGATAAGGCTTTTGACGGAGGGATTTCAGCGTGTCCGATAGATTATCGAAGATTCGCAATTTCTGCATTATCGCCCATATTGACCATGGCAAGTCTACGCTGGCTGACCGCATTTTGGAAACGACGGGCGTTTTCCAGAAGCGCGAGATGGTGGAGCAGATTCTGGACAGCATGGAGCTGGAGCGCGAGCGCGGCATCACCATCAAGTCCAAGGCGGTGCATATGCACTATACCGCCAAAGACGGCAAAACCTACACGCTCAACCTGATTGACACGCCCGGTCATGTGGACTTCACCTACGAAGTCAGCCGTGCGCTGGCGGCGTGCGAAGGCGCGCTGCTGGTGGTGGACGCGACGCAGGGCATCGAGGCGCAGACGCTGGCGAACTGCTATATGGCGCTCGACCATGACCTCGAAATCATCCCGGTCATCAACAAAATTGACCTGCCCAGCGCGCAGCCGGAAGAAGTCCGGCAGGAAATTGAGGACGTTATCGGGCTGGATGCGTCTTACGCGCCGTGCGTGAGCGCGAAAACCGGCCTGAACATCGATCAAGTGCTGGAAGCAGTTGTGAATTACGTTCCCGCGCCGCAGGGCGACGAGAATGCGCCGCTGCAGGCACTGATTTTCGATGCGTTCTACGACAACTACCGCGGGGCAATCTGCTTCATCCGCGTCAAGCAGGGCACAATCCGCACGGGAATGCGGATGCGCATGATGGCGACGGGCGGCGAGTTCGACATTGTGGAAGTCGGCACGTTCGCGCCGAGCTATCAGCCGTGCGACGAATTGAAAGCGGGCGACGTGGGCTATGTCGCGGCCTCCATCAAGGATGTGCGTGAAACCCGCGTCGGCGACACAATTACCGACGCCATGAATCCGGCGGATTCCCCCCTGCCCGGCTATCGGCAGGTGACGCCGATGGTCTACTGCGGCGTGTATCCGGCGGACGGCGCGGACTATCCGGCGCTCAAAGATGCGCTGGAGAAGCTGCGCATGAACGACGCTTCCCTTTCTTTTGACCCGGAAACGTCCGTCGCACTGGGCTACGGCTTCCGCTGTGGCTTCTTGGGGCTGCTGCACATGGACATCATCACCGAGCGGCTGGAGCGCGAATGGGACTTGAACCTCGTCACCACCGCGCCGAGCGTCATCTACCGCATTACGAAAACCGATGGCACGGTGCTGATGTGCGACAACCCGATGGCGCTGCCGCCCATTGGCGAAATTGCCATGATGGAAGAGCCGTTCGTCCACGCGGAAATCTTCACGCCGCAGGACAGCGTCGGCACGATTATGGACTTGTGTCAAGACCGGCGCGGCATCTTCCTTGACATGCAGTACGAGGGCACGCGCGTCAAGCTGAATTACGACATTCCGCTCAACGAAATCATCTTCGACTTTTTTGACCAGATTAAGAGCCGCAGCCGCGGATACGCCTCGTTCGACTACGAATTCAAGGACTACCGCGAGAGCCAATTGGTCAAGCTGGATATTCTGCTCAACGGCGAAATCTGCGACGCGTTCTCCATCATCGTCCACCGCGACAAGGCGTACGGGCGCGGGCGTTCCATCTGCGAGAAGCTCAAAGACGTCATCCCGCGGCAAATGTTCGAGATTCCGATTCAGGCGGCCATCGGCGGCAAGGTCATCGCGCGTGAAACCGTCAAGGCGATGCGCAAGGACGTACTGGCAAAGTGCTACGGCGGCGACATCAGCCGAAAGAAAAAGCTGCTGGAAAAGCAGAAAGAGGGCAAGAAGCGAATGCGGCAGTTCGGCACGGTGCAAGTGCCCAGCGAGGCATTCCTTGCCGTGCTGAAGATGGACAGCAACTGACGCTGTCAGGAGGAAATAACATGCTGTACCGCAAGTCTCAGGTCAGCGACCGCTGGCTTCGGGCGCCGCTCCAAGCGCCCACTGCGCTGCATCAGCCGCTTTCCTACATTTCCCGCAGCCATATTGCCGACGTGTTTGCGTCGCAGGAGAACGGGCGAAAGGACATTTCCGTCTGCTTCACGGGGCATCGGGCGATTCCGCCGCAGGAGCTTCCTGCGCTGACAGAGCGGCTTGACCGGGTGCTGGAAGCACTGTATCAGCACGGGTTTCGGGATTTTATCTGCGGCGGCGCGCTGGGATTTGACACGCTGGCAGCGCAGCGCATTCTGCTGATGCGGACGCACCATGCGGATGTTCGGCTTCGGCTGGCGATTCCGTGCAGCACGCAGTCCGCGCGATGGAAAGCGTCGGATTGCCTGATTTACGAGCAGCTGCTGTATGCCGCCGACGAGACAGTTGTCCTCTCCAGCCACTACTATGAGGGCTGCATGTACATGCGGAATCGGTACATGGTGGACAACAGCGCATTTTGCGTCTGCTACCTGAATCGACAGAAGGGTGGCACGATGTACACCGCGCTCTACGCCATGCAGGAGGGGCTTCCGCTGCTGAATTTGGCAATCGCCAGCGACTGCGAGCGCCTGATTCAGAAAACAAAGGTATGAAAAAAGCAGGGGGAATGCTTGTTTCCCCTGCTTTTTATACTAATTCGATTCTAAAACATGGCATCGAGCATAGCAGATTTTTCGTTC
>OGFG01002351.1_pt1 | contig 15838 bp, 15 predicted proteins | sample 1570761 | NCBI WGS metagenome assembly OGFG01 (sample SAMEA2581938, study PRJEB24529) | metagenome | biome: Human gut stool | place: China | collected 2011 | reverse complement strand
AAAAGATTTGCCGGAGGGAAAAATTAAAGAGGGAATTGCCTTGAGCGGGGAAAAACGTCTGACTGTCTTTGCAAGCGAAAAGGGCAAGTATTATTTGAAGGGATATGTAGGAAGTGAATATCATGAAAACCGGTGGGAACCATTAGAAGGAAAAGAATACGGGGAAAAATACGAGGGAATATTTAATCGGTACCGGTCGGATGGATTTCATCCACTTGCTCAGTTGTACAGTTACTGTGAGGCGGCAGGCCGCCAGCAAAACGGATTGGAAAAAGAGGAGAAAGAAGGAACGATTATAGTTGAAAATACAGGGGCTTATGAGAGGTATCAGTATTTGCCTTACGGTGTGGATTTTTCGAGTATTCAGTCGTTGGATACCCTTTACCGGGATTTGAATTTGCAAAAAAAACACTCAACAGTGATTTCATCTGCCTGATCAACAACGATACCCTTTTAACGCAGGATGACTTTTTGTCCAGGATCTGTGCAGATTATCAGCAACACCATTTTGCCGTGCTGGGGCCGCAAATCTTATCAAAAAATCAAAAAGTAATATCGCTGATGGAACCAATCGCCCCCCGGGCGGTATATATTGTGCACCGCTGGCTGATCCAGTGCCAGCTGGTGCTGTGCCGATTTATCCCTGGCTTTTTTGATGCTGTGGATGCAGTCAAAAACTGCGTTGGTAAGCTCCGAAAGCCTAAAAAGCAGGCACCTATAGCGGGTGAAAGTAAATTGCAGCCACAAAAAGATATTATGCTGCGTGGGTGCTTTTGGATATTCTCGCCAGATTATGTAGAACGTTTTGATGGCCTGGACGATAGGACCTTCCTTTACCGGGAGGAACAGCTGCTGTTTATCCGTTTGAAAAAGAACGGACTGCACACCTATTATGATCCGGAACTGAAGATTATCCACCTGGAAGATGCAGCAACCAACGCGGTGGCAAAAACGGAGTTTAAAAAGCGCGTTTTTACTCTTCAGAATGAAGTGAAATCCATGAAAATCCTGATTGATGCCCTGAAAGACTACCAGGGGTGAAAGAAATAGGAAAGAACAGGACTTAAGTTACATGACAACGGCCAAAAAGCTTTCTACAAAAAAAAATCTGGTTCTGAATGCAATCAAAACGCTGACAACGATTCTTTTCCCGTTGATTTCGCTACCGTATGCCACACGGGTACTGGGCAAAGGCGGGCTGGGGGACGTTACCTATGCTGAATCAATCGTCAGTTATTTTGCATTGTTTGCTGCGCTTGGAATTGTTGCTTACGGCACAAGAGAGCTTGCTAAAAAGCGGCAGGATGCACAACAGGCGAATCAGCTGATCAGCGAGCTGATGCTCATCAACGTGGTCACGGCTTTGATTGCCTATGCAGCGCTGGCAGTATTTATTCAGCTGCCATCCTTCAACACTTATGCGGCGCTGCTTTGGGTGCAAAGCAGTATTATCCTGTGCAATGCCCTGGGGGCAGAGTGGTACTTTACCGCCACAGAAAATTACCTGTATATTACCGTCCGCGCAGTGATTTTTCAGGTTCTGGCATTGATTATGCTGTTTTGCTTTGTAAAAACGGAACAGGATGTTATATTTTACGCAGCGGTTAATGTCTTTGCAACGGCAGGTTCTGGTATTATAAACTTTTTTTATCTTTGCAGGCATGTCCAGTTCCAACCACTCAAGTCGCTGCACCTGAAACAGCACATCAAACCAATCCTGATTATTTTCAGCACCAACCTTGCATCAACGATTTACCTCAACCTGGATACCGTAATGCTAGGCTATATGATCAACACACAGGAAGTTGGGCTTTATACCGTGGCGGTGCGCATTGTGCGTGCGATCTCCATGCTGTTTGCCTGCATTTCAACAGTCATTCTCCCGCGCGTTACCTATTACCTTGGCCAAGGGCAGAAAGATAAATTTGATGCGTTGATTTATAAAACACTGAACTTTATTCTGCTGCTTGCAATCCCCAGCGGTCTTGGGCTGATCAGCATCAGTGAACCGCTTGTAACATGGTTTGGCGGCAGCGGTTTTACCCAGGCTTACAGGATCGTGAGTGTTCTTGCGTTCAGCGTTATCTTCTCGGCATTGAACCGCGTTTTTGCCTGGCAGATTCTGGTTCCGTATAACCGCGAAAAAGAAGTGTTTTATTCTACCGCAGCGGGGGCGGTGGTCAACTTTGTGTTAAATCTGTTCTTCATCAGCAGATGGGGGGCAGTGGGCGCTGCGGCAACAACGGTAATTTCGGAATTTGTGGTTTTCCTTATGTGCACGTTCCAATGCCGCAATGTGATTTCCTACCGTGTGGTGTATCGCTATTTGTGGCAGTACCTCCTGGTGGCAGCGCTGGCAGTGCCAATCGCAGGAAAAGTTGTGCAAAGTCTGGCTGTTTCCGCGTTTGCTGGTATGGTTGTTCAAATTGTGATTTGCGTACTTTTGTACGGGGGCGGCTTGCTGTTGCTTAAAAACCCGCTGATGAAAGAATGCGTTTCTCTTGTTACAAGCAAAATAAGCAGAGATAAAAAGTAAGGCGTGGGACGGAAAGGGGCAAAATTAAAATGAAACAGCGTCTGGCCGATTATGTGGCTGATTTTCTTGCGGCGCATGGCGTTACGGATGTGTTCAGCGTGGTAGGCGGCGGTGCAATGCACCTGAATGATGCTTTGGGGCATCACCCGGCGCTGCACGTTACCTATAATCATCACGAGCAGGCAAGCGCCATTGCGGCGGAAGCATACGCCCGCATTGATAACAAAATTGCGGCACTTTGCGTTACCACCGGTCCCGGCGGCACCAATGCGCTGACCGGCGTGGTTGGCGGCTGGCTGGATTCTATCCCGATGTTTGTAATCTCCGGCCAGGTTCGGTACGATACCACGGCCCGCTATGCCGCGCAGTTTACCGATGGCCTGCCCCTGCGCGCGGTGGGCGACCAGGAATACGATATCACCAAATCTGTTGCCCCCATGACCAAATACGCCACCATGCTGGAAGACCCGAACCAGATCCGCTATGTGCTGGAAAATGCGCCCGAAGAGATGGCATTCTTCAATCAGTTTGTGGATAAGGGACTGATCGAAAGATTGCAGCATGTGGTCAACTCGGATTTTGGTCATGTGACCTACACTGAGGCTATCAAGATCCTGGAGAAGCACAACGATGAGTTCGATTACAAGGTATTCTGGGGATGCGATCTGCAGACCGAGCATGAGAGATACCTGACCGAGAAGGAATTCAAGAGACCTGTATTCGTAACCGATTATCCGAAGGAGATCAAGGCATTCTACATGAAGTTGAACGAGGATGGCAAGACTGTGGCTGCTATGGACTGCCTGGTACCCGGTATCGGCGAGATCATTGGCGGCAGCCAGCGTGAAGACAATCTGGAGATTCTGGAGAAGCGTATGGAAGAGCTGGGACTGAATAAGGAAGATTATCAGTTCTATCTGGATCTGCGCCGCTACGGCTCCGCACGTCATGCAGGCTTCGGACTGGGCTTCGAGCGCTGTGTAATGTATATCACCGGAATGGGCAATATCCGTGACGTTATCCCCTTCCCTCGTACTGTAAATAACTGCGACCTGTAATTATATGGAGTCATTTTACCTATGAAGAAAAAAACTGCCGGCAGAAAAGTAAATAGAGCAAAAAGAAAGTTTTTATGTTATTTTCTTCTGGCAGCGGTGACACTGACAGCCACCGGCTCTGTCTGGGAATCTCCCGCGGAGACGGTGCAGGCGGCACCTTCCATGAGTGAACTGCAGAACAGCATCAACAATCATCAGAACCAGCTGAACAACATCAACAGCCAGATCAATTCCCTACAGGATGAGCAGGATCTGGTGCAGGAGAAGATCGATGACCTGAATGCAGAGATCATCAACACCATGACCAGTATCGGCATGAAGGAGGATGAGATCGCATCGAAGGAGACGGAACTTGCCGACAAGCAGGTGCAGATCGATCAGACGCAGGAAGAATACAATCTTGCCAAGGCAAAGGAAGAAAAGCAGCACAATGATATGATTACCCGGATGCGGATGATGTATGAGAACGATTCTTCGGAGAATTATGTGAACCTTCTGTTACAGGGCGGTGGCCTGAGTGGTATGCTGAACCGGATGGACTTCGTGGAGAGCGTCTACGAGTATGACCGCCAGAAACTGCAGGAATACGAAGAGACCAAGGAACAGGTGCTGGCGCTGTGGAACCAGCTGGAAGAAGAGAAGACCCAGCTGCAGGTCGATAAGGATCAGCTGGAAGCCGATAAGGCGGATCTGGAGAACCAGAAATCGGAACTGGATGTGATGCTGGCCAAGAAAAAGCAGGAATCCGCCAACTATGATGCGGAGATTAAGAAGGCAAAGCAGGAGGCTTCCGTAGCGAAGGCACTGTTGCAGCAGGAACAAAAACAGTTAAAACAGCTGCAGGCGAAGGCACAGCAGGGAAATACTGCCGCAGCCACCGGCACTTATGCAACGACCAATTATACCTCAGTCATCGAAAGTGCCTCCGGCAGTGATATGGGAAAGCGTCTTGCAAAATATGCCTGTCAGTACATAGGCAATCCGTATGTGGCGGGCGGTACCAGCCTGACGAATGGTGCGGATTGTTCCGGATTTACCTTCCGCGTCTACAGTGATTTCGGTTACAGCATTCCCCGTACGTCCTATGAGCAGAGAAGTTGTGGCACCGGTGTGGACTACAGCAATGCACAGCCGGGAGATCTGATCTGTTATGACGGTCATGTGGCTATGTATATTGGCGGCGGGCTGATCGTGCATGCCAGCACACAGCGTACGGGTATCAAGATCAGCAATGCCAATTACCGTCCGATCCTGGCAGTACGACGCGTTGTGTAATTTCATATTTGACATTTGTAAAGTCCCTGTTTTTGCGGAAAACGGGGACTTTTTTTCTTTTTGAAATTATTTTTTCGTGAAATTTGACAAAAGATATCCTTGGTGAAATCGCATATAGACAAAGCAATCTATCTATGATAGGGTGGAGTTATCCGAAATCTGGATGGTTTCGGAAACTGTAAATCTCTGAAATAAGAATTCTAAATAGGCCGTTCGGCCGGGATTTCCAACGATTTTTTTAATAGTACCTTTTATTTTTGTACGCAAATTTACGGATCAGTTCTCTGCTTTTGCAGGGAGAAAATAATGGGGGATCAATGACATACGAAGAATTTAAGAAGGAATTGCGTTGGAATGTGCAGAACATGGAAACGGCACGGGGCAAGACCATACGCCTGCTGGAACGGCACATGGTATGCGGTGATCCGATGGCGGTTCATATCATGAATATTATGAACCGATGTATGTATGGAAGAGAACAGATCATGATACGTGAAGATATGCTCTGCGCATTATGGATGCGTGGAAAAAGAGAATATATACAGCACTGGCTGATACGGCCTTTGTATGAGCGATACGGACAGGAAGGATGGCAGAGTATTTTACCGGAGATCTCGGCGGGCCTGACGGAGGACGATGAAGAAGAGGACATCGTACTCTCCGGGGAGAATCTGAGCTATGCTGTCTGCAGAAGGCATATGATCGTGCGTCCGGTGAATTATGAACGGTGCAGGCAGGAGCTTGGCAATGCCATCTATCGTAAGATTGGAGATGTGGCGCTGGTGCTGCATCTGTTGACCAGTGAGAAGACCGGAAGCAGTCTGACCATACAGGTGTCCCGAGGTATGGTACTGCCATGGAAGCTTACGGAAGACCAGTTGATCACGGAAGCCATGATGAACACCTGCCGCAAGATGCCGCCCAGATTGTTTCTGGGAGATGACAGGAGAAAGTTTTTTCCCTATGAGGAAGGCATTCTGTTGCCGGAAGAGGAAGGGCGTCAGACCTGGATCAGCCCCTGGAACCACAGGGAGGGACAGAGAGGATATCTTCTCACCACTACTGCCAGAATCCATGGGGCTGTGGCCTTTTTCTATCCCGGGGTAAAAGCAATCCTGGCGGAGAAACTGGGCGGGGACTACTATGTAGTCTTTCCAAGCGTACATGAAGCAATCCTGCATCCCGTAGACTGCACCGGTGTACAGGAGATCCGTTCCTCCGTACAGCATATCAATGCCGTCTACGGAGAAGGAGAGATGCTGTCTGACCGGATCTTCTGCTACCACAAGAACCGGAGATTGCTGCAGCTGCTGTGAAACTACATCTTAAAGTAATAACAAAAGCACTCCCGGTTAATGGGAGTGCTTTGTTATTATAGTATATTATTTATAAGTGAATCTATTGTACACTGGGATTTTCCATCAGGAAATGCATGAATTTTCCCTCATCAGAGCTGTCTGAGCAGAATAACTCAAGTTCATCACCATGCTGACCAAGCAAAGCAGCAATGGCAATATATTGGGAAAGTTTGCTCTTCAGATTAAAAATATCACCGTCTACGGATCTTAAAGTAACCTCCCCTTTACAACTGTCAACAATAGCAAGAAACTCGTTTACCTGTTCGATTTTTGATAATTTCATAAGAACCCTCCTTCTCGTATGTACGTGCAATATTTGTTAAAAACAAGGCTGTTATAAACATTATACCTTTTAGAGAAGATAATGCAAGTGATTATTTCGGAGTGAGACCATTATGGTGTGATTTCCACACCGGTGAAGTACATCGTGTCTACATCTCCGGCATATCCGGTCTGCATATACTCATAAAAATGAGTGGGCTCATCGTAATCATAGAACAGGAAACGTCGTTCTCTGGCATCACCTTCCTTGTAATCAAAGATAGCATCCCCCTGTTTGCCATCCAGAAGTCGTGTGTAGGCTTCCAGATAATCAGATTGGGAAATGGGAGCAGAGGAAATCTGTAGTTCATCATAATGCTCACCGACACCCTTTACGAACAGAATAGGATGCTGCCGTTTCTCGGAACTGTCATCATCCTCAATGTTGTATCCGTGGTCCGACAGGATCATAATGGCCGTATTATCATAGACACCGCTGTCTTTCAGTTTTTGCAGATACGTAGCCACGATTGTCATGCTGGCTTCAATGCTTTGTTCGTAGGTGCCGTTTTCAATCTCGTTCATCTGTGCATCCTGATGCCAGGGACTGTGGGCGCCTACCAGATGGATGAATCTGAAGCATTTGTCATCGGTCAGTGTTACCGGTGTCTTTTTCAGGTAGGTATAGAAGGCCTGATTGTCGGAAGAAAAGAGTTCGTAATCACTGATATCATCGGTCTTCTCCAGTGAATTGAATTCCGCCGGGATGGTGAGGCAGAAGCGCTTGAGATCAAAAGGCATGTATTTGAATCCGACCAGCTTGATTTCCAGTTTCATAAATTGTGCAATGGAAGAGATCGTGGGGGTCGTGTCGATCATATTTTCAAACCGGAGCATGCTTTCTTCCAGACGGTAAGCTTCCTCCTCATACATTCCCATGCGGTATCCTCTGGCTTCCAGATCATCAAAGAAAGGAGCTTCCCGATAGACTCTCTTTGCATATTCGATAAATTCTTCCTGATCCTCATACCATTCGCCGGAGAAGAGGTAAGGAACTGAATATGCGGTGAATGGATAGGCCGACATCGTATTATTATAATAAGTAAAATCAGAAAGAGTTTCCTTATATTCGGGATGGTGTTCGATCACCTGTGACATGATGTCTCCGTCTACTGTGTCCAGAACCAGAAGTACAAGGTTTTGATCGGTAGACATTTCCAGTTCCCCATAGGTGGTGTTGATCATAGAAAATTTGTGTTCCAGGCCCTGTTTTGTAAACCCTAGCGTTACAAGAGTCACCAACAGAACCAGACTGATCAGCCCGCTGACAGCACCTGCTGCATCTGCCACCTTTGTAAGCGACAGCTTTTTCACCGTCAGTATCACCAGAACCGCGACTGCCACCCAGAGAGCAACGGAGCCGATACGCAATCCGGAATACTGTGCCCAATCCACCGTACTTCCATCCAGATGAGGCAGATTGCCTATCATGAAATTGCCCTGAATATAAGTGCAGAGGAACGCAATCAGATAAACTGTGAGAAATCCATGATATAGCCTGGTATTTATCTTCGAAACGATGAAAGCCAGCAGGAAGCTGACACCCGTAAATACCGCAAACATCAACAGACAGAGCGGGATCAGATCATAAAAATCAAACCAGAATTCATATTTGTTATTAAAATAAATTTCCAATGGAGCATAAAGAAACAACATAAATCCTGCCGCAACAGAAAGTAAACCGGCGGAACGCAGCCGGAGCTTTGACTCTTTCACAAAAAAACCCTCCCGTATGTTCAAAATGGATACTTGCAAAGTACAACTATTATATTTTGAAACAAAATAATTGTCAAATAGCGGCTTAATTGTCAGGATGCATAACCCCTCAGATACTTTCATACACTGTAAAAAAGTATCCTGAGGGGTTTTCCTTTGAAAGACTATATTGAAGAACGAGCTATAGGGATAGCGGGCTATATCATCGACCACAACGCCACGGTGCGGCAGACCGCCAAGGCATTCGGCATCAGCAAAAGTACGGTACATGCGGATGTAACAATACAGAACGATACAAAAGTAAAATAATATGGAGAATTGAATAGAATTGAAACAAGGGCACTCTCGGGTAGATATCAGGGAGTGCTTTTGTTATAATGAAATCAGGTAACCTTGAGTATTGGTGAGGGGAGATAGAAAATGACAGGAATATATGATTGCTTTGGTTATGGCTCGGGATATGATGTCTCTTTTGAAGAAAGGTACAAATTGATTAGAAAATCGGGATTTGATTGTGTAATGTTGTGGTGGAGCAATCAGTTTGGCAGAGGAGACGGTTATCAAGAGGATGTAAGATTAGCCAGAAGAGCTGGTTTATTAGTAGAAAATATCCATGCGCCTGTGCATGAGCAGAATAATCTGTCACTGGACAATTTGAGTGGTGAAGGCGTATTTCAAAGTTATCTACAATGTGTAGCGGATTGCTGTGAATATGATATACCGACCATGGTGATACATTTGCCAAATGATAATAATCCTTTAAATCAAACAGGAATCAGACGGTTGGCAGAACTTATAAACAAGGCAGAACAAAAGAATATTCAGATTGCTTTTGAGAATTTAAGTAACATTAAAAATTTGAAAATAGTTTTAAATAAATTCACTTCAAATAATGTAGGCTATTGTTATGATAGTTGTCATCATATAAATTATGCACCGGATGAAGATTTGTTGGGAATGCATGGAAACCGGCTGATGGCAATTCATTTACAGGATAACGGCGGTAGTCATAATCAACATCAATTACCATTCGACGGCAATATTAATTGGGATACAGTTATGGAGAAAATTGCCTGTACAGGATACCGGGGAGCTACAACTTTAGAACCAATGAATTGGGATTATTCTCATTTAAATATTTGTCAGTTTTTGGAATTGGCTTATGAAAGGGCAAAAAGGCTTGATTACTTGCGAAAATAATGTAGGTGATGAAAGGATGGAAACAGACGGGGAGTTCAATCAGATTTCTGATTGATTCTGAGGGTTTGGGAGATACTCCCAACAAGCAAAACTGCATTTTGTGTGTACAAATGCACTGCTTGCCAAGTTGTGAATATAGAATTGATTGTAAACTTGAATTTAGAAAAAACAAGGCAGAGAAGAGGATGTTGAGCATAAAAATGTATGCGGATTAGAATTGAGACGCTTGAAAAGGTTTAGTAACATAAAATCTTTTCAAACGTTTTCTTTCACTTTTACGGCTTTGAATGGAATATGATGTAGTCAGGATCGGTGTAATTTTTGAAAAAGTATGGTGGAAATGGACAAAAGTCCAGTATTTTGGGAACGTAATTTAATTTCAAGTGGATTATGCTTAGATTAAATAAAAGGTCTGGTCTAATCTAAGAATCCTTCTCATAGTATGGGAGAGAAGGACAGGCGAGGTAAGGGGGTGTAGCTTTCGCTTGAAACGGACGAAATTAAATTATCGTTTTCATAATCCAAATTCAGCGGAAGATACTGCAGATTTCCTGTGTAAGCTAATGATAGAAGTAAATACCGGGAAAATGGAGAGGGCAATAGAAGAAGCTGCATTGTATACAGAGAATGGGGAATACATATCGGGGGCGCAAACGGAAGTTCGAGAAGAAATATGCGTATGAAAAGCAGGGTGAGAAAACCTTGCTTTTTTTATCTAAAGGAAAATAAATAATCAACACTTAAATGAGAAAAAAGCACATTTAGATGTTGATTATTTTGAAAAAAAGCATATAATAAAAAATAGAAAAGAAGATGAGGTAGCAATTATGTTGATACAGTTTAGCTTTAAAAATTTTAAATCTTTTAGAGAAGAAGCAACTTTGGATTTGTCTGCCACTAAGATGACAGAATTTTCTGAGAGAGTTGTGACCATCGGAAGTGAAAAGATACTGCCGGCTGCTGCTATTTATGGAGCAAACGCAAGTGGTAAGTCAAATATATACAGTGCATTTGAGTATATGGCTGAGTATGTAGTGGATTCTTTCAAATACGGAGATGAGGAAGAGAAGTTTGAGGAGTACAGACCTACTCCGTTTTTGTTTGACTCCACGTCAGTTGATGCAGAATCCAGTTTTGAGGTCTATTTTACCATTCCCGGAGATAAGAACGAGAAGACATATAATTATGGATTCTGCGTTGATAAAGAAGGTGTAACAGAGGAATGGCTGAATTCCAAAGCTAAGACTGCTAGAAAGTATAGTGCAGTATTTTATCGTGGAAATTCTGACGGAGAATTGGATTTATCAGGATTGCCGAAGAATAGCAGGGAAAATATAAGGATCGCACTTGAAAAGCAGGTGTTGATTGCTTCTTTAGGGGCTAAGCTGAAAATCAGTAAATGTAAGGCAATCAGAGACTGGTTTGTTGTTAACGAATTTGCAGATTTTGGAAATCCTATGACAAACTATTTTTTATCTCGAAGACTGCCCAAAGGGTTTGTCGAGGATAAGAATGTTCAGCAGAAAGTAGTAGAATATTTTACGTCTTTTGATGAACATATTAAGGACTTCAGAGTAGAGAAGGTTCCGAATGATGGCGAGTCAAAGGAAGATAAATATAAGATCAATGCACTTCATAAGATGATTGACTCTGACAAGATGGCTGAAATTCCTCTGGGTGCAGAGTCGGCAGGAACATTGAAGATGTTTGCTCTTTATCCGGAATTGCAGGAAGTATTAGAAAAGGGAAGTGTATTTTTTATTGATGAATTAAATGCACGATTACATCCACTTTTGGTAAGAAACTTTTTGCTTACATTCTTGAATCCGAATATTAATGTTAATCATGCACAGCTGGTATTTACAACGCATGATACCTGGCAACTTTCAAATCAACTGCTGCGTCGTGATGAAATCTGGTTTGTTGAAAAGGATGACCGAGGTGTTTCAACATTATATTCTCTTGCAGATTTTGTGGATGAGGATGGAGCACGTATTCGTAAGGACGAAAGCTATGAGAAAAATTATCTGATTGGTAAGTATGGTGCTATTCCGACCTTAAAGAGTATTGATCTATTTAAGGAGGATTGAGCATGGCAAAAGGGGATAGAACAGGGAATAGAAAGACAAGAGAACAAAGAAGAACAATCAAAGTACCGGAATTGGGATATTACTTGATTGTTACAGACACAGAAGGGACAGAACGTTGCTTTTTTACAGGATTACATCAATCCTTGCCGGAAAAAGTTAGAAACAAACTTGTCATTAAAGTCGTAGAAACAAAGACAAGAAGTATGATTGATAAATGCCTGGAGCTAACAGCTTATGAGGCGCAATATCGTATTCCTTGGATTGTGTTTGACAGAGATCAGGTAATAGAATTTGATCAAATCATCGCTGAGGCAGAGAAAAAAGACATACAAGTAGGATGGTCCAATCCGTGTTTTGAAATATGGATGTATGCTTACTTTGGCGCAATGCCGGTAATCCGGGATTCGTGGATATGCTGCTCTGAGTTCGGACGAGTATATGAGAGCAAGACGGGACAGAAGTATTCCAAGGCGGATGAAAAGATGTATGGAAAAATCAGCAATGCAGGGAATGAGGAAAAGGCAATACAGATAGCACAGCAGAAATTGGAGCAGTGTGAACGTGAAGGTAAAAAGAAACCATCAGAGATGTGCCCAGGGACGACAGTGCATAAGTTGGTGGGGGAGATACGTCATATAATAAGTAACTGATAAATTCTGGGGAGAAGTAAATGCTTAGGATAAAACAGATTAGGATAAAGAATTTTAGATCTATAGTTGATTTAGATATAAATGTTGATAAAATGAACATTTTTGTGGGACTAAATGATGCGGGAAAATCGAATATCTTGAAAGCGTTAAATTTGTTTTTTAATAATGAGACAGAACCTGGTTGTGCATTTGATTTTGAAACTGATTATTCGAAGTATGCGCCTGTGAGGAAAAAGAAAGCGAAGGAGATTGAGATTTCCATTGTTTTTGCAATACCTGTACGTTATAGCTATCATGAGGATGTTGAATGGATTAAGACATGGCGCGATGGAGGAATGCATGGAGATAACAGCAGTGAATGGAATTTTACGCCATATTCTAAAGTACCAACGTTATTAAAGCGTATTAGATATAAATATGTTCCAGCTGTAAAAAGTGATAACTATTTTAAATTATTATTAGCAGATTTGTATATGTCAATTGCAAAAGAAGTCAATAGTGAGTTGATTCAGAAGGCAGAAGAGTACTCTCTTGCATTGGATGGATTTACACAAAAAATTGGTTTAAGAGTTCAGAAAATAGTGGGCATAAAAAGCAACCTTATAATGCCAACAAATCAAGTAGATATATTTAAGGAACTCGTTTTTGCAACAAATGATAAGAGTGGCAAGAGTGTTGAACTATCATACAGGGGAGATGGAATAAAAGCGGTACATATTCCGGCTATTTTGAAATATATTTCAGAGCAAGACAATCGATTAATGACTAATACATCTGTACCTATTACTACCATATGGGGATATGAAGAACCTGAAAATGGTATTGAAATGAAAAAATGTTTTGATCTTGCAAAGGAACTTTTGGGATTTTCATTTGAGGTTCAAGAATTTATTACAACACATTCGCCAGCTTTTTACCAACTTGGGAATGAGAATGGGGTAAAAGTATATTATGTGTATAAAGATGAAGTTGACTTTTCTAGTAAAATATGCGAAGAGATAGATTACATTGAATTACATGATAAGGTTGGGATAATGCCTATAATCGCCCCCATTGTTGAAGAGAAACAGAAAGAACTGTTATCAATGAAGATGCTACTTACAAATGCTAAGTTTGTAGATATAGAAACAATTTTTGTTGAAGGAGTAACAGATAAGGCATACTTGGAGATGGCAATCCATGCATATTCTCAATTACTTAGTAGGAAAATAAAAGATGGAGAATTACAAATTGTAACAAGAGAGGAAAATGGATGTGGTACGGGGTTATTAGTTGATTGGGCGATTGCGTGGATGCATTTAAACTATAATAGTAAAGCTGTAGTACTTTTTGACGCGGATAAAGAAGGGATAAAGGCTAAAAAAACAATTAATGGGGAAAAAAAGAACATAAAAAGAAATTATAAATTAGGGGTTGTTTTATTACAAGCAACAGAAGATATTAAGCGTGTCAATAACAAAATTAATAATGCAATTTCCTTTACTGTAGAACATCTGCTTTCTTATGAATGCTGGAAAAGTATTAAAGAAAATAACTGGGCAGAAGAGAGAAAACAAAATGAATTGTTTGATACTTTCAGCAATGTTATGGACATGACGAAGGCGTTGACTTGTATAATAGATGAGCTGGTTGATGATAGAGATTTAAAGGAAACAATTATTTCGTATGTTCCGAAGGATGAAAAAAAGGGTCAAATACTCAGTTTTGTTAAGCGTGAGGTGAATCGTGGGAATATTTCGGTATTGGAGGGTTTTAGAAATACTATCAAAATGTTGGAGAAAGAGTTTAGATAAAATGGATATGAGAAATTAAGGCTGGATATTTTTATTATGCATATGGATACAAAAACAGCATAATAAGGCTCAAGTACATGTGTATTATGGAGATTATGAGGCTGCTGTAGGAATTGACGGGGAATTATTGGCAGGAGCTCTTCCCCAAAAAAACTAAAAATGGTGGTCGGGTGGCTGGCATTCCATGAGGAGGAAGCATATAAAGCATGGAATCTGGCAGTACGTGGAGAACATTTTGATAAGATTGCTTCCATATAAGGAGGTGCTTTGAATGTATATTATTGGTGATGTATGTTGCGCAGGAGACAAAACACAAAATATCAAAGTAAAAGAAGCGAAGGTTTTACGTGGGGGTATGTTATTGCTCACGTTTTCTACAGGAGAGCAACGGCTTTTTGATACAACGCTGTTGAAGGGATCAGCGTTTGAACCATTGAAGGATGAAAAGGTATTAGCATATTTTAATATTTTTCATGGTGTTATGACATGGATGAACGGTGATATTGATATTGCGCCAGAGACGATGTATGCTGACAGCTATCCGTATACAGCCCAAAGTGTAAGTGTTGCAGTTGGATAAGTAATACTTTATTGTAAGACAGGCTCATAGTAGGTAATAAAGGAAAAACACATGAACGAAAAAACACAAGAAAATATTAAAACAGAGGATAGTAAGCTACTCTATGAAAAACTTGCCGAAGGTATCAGTAGCATGAAATCTGGTGAAATATATACTATCGAAGAAGCCTGGCAGGAAATTGACCAACTATAATGAAATCAACCCCAATCCCTATCATAACCCCTCAGATACTTTCATACACTGTAAAAAAGTATCCTGAGGGGTTTTCCTTTGAAAGACTATATTGAAGAACGAGCTATAGGGATAGCAGGCTATATCATCGAGCACAATGCCACGGTGCGGCAGACAGCGAAGGCGTTCGGTATCAGTAAAAGCACGGTACATAAGGACGTGACAGAGCGGCTGATCCAGGTGAATCCGGCGTTGGCGAAGCAGGCGCGGAAGGTATTGGATGTGAATAAATCCGAGCGTCATATCCGGGGCGGACTGGCTACCAGAGAGAAGTATCTGCACCAGCACTAGATATTCGATGAGACAAATCATTCTATACGGGAAAGTGTCTTGAAATACCGGGTACCAACTTATATAATGGATACATAGCTATATGGGACAAAGCAGTTGGGACATAAGATACAAAAGATATCATGACCTTTGCGCAGCAGAATCACTTATGAGGAGAGAAAAACGAAATGGCAACAGAGTTTCTGAATGATGCACGGAAAGAGATCGAAGGACGGACAGCAGACTTTTACGGGGCACTGAAAGCCTTCTATCAGGGCAACGGGGAAGCGGAACAGAACCTGATGGAGCAGACAACCCAGCCTTTCTGGCAAAGTCTGCGCCTGAGCAGAAAAAGACTGCAGCAGCGGGAACTGACGGTGGATATGGAGATGCAGGAACCGGTGCAGCCTGCGGATTACGATGGCCCCAAAAAGGACGGCTATGATTACACCTGCCACCGGACCAAAGCCGTGAAGATGAGACGTACCTATTACCGCAAAGGGAAAAAAATCGCAACCCTGAAGACACCGGAGATCGTGGAAGCCAATTTTCTGAAAGCGGATGTGCAGGGGGATATGGCGATCTGCCCCAACTGTGGTCATGAAGGAAAATTATCCAGCTATATCGATGGCTGTGATGCCTGCGGAGCAAAGTTTCTGGTCAGTGACTTCGAGACGAAAGTATCCGGCTTCTCGCTGGAAGAGAACGCAAGGCAGAAAAGCATTTCCAACTTTATCAAAGCCGGAGTGACAGTAGGAAT
>OGFG01002349.1_pt1 | contig 15844 bp, 15 predicted proteins | sample 1570761 | NCBI WGS metagenome assembly OGFG01 (sample SAMEA2581938, study PRJEB24529) | metagenome | biome: Human gut stool | place: China | collected 2011 | reverse complement strand
CGCTCAACATTGATCTGTGGGAGCGGCTGCTTGACCTCCTGGACACGCACCGCGTCACCCTCGTCTGGGTCAAAGGGCATGCAGGGCACCCTTACAACGAGCGCTGCGACCGTCTTGCCGTATCGGAGGCTGAAAAATTTCTTTTATGAGTACGCTGGAAACCAAAATTAAAATCGAGACCGTGCGCATCACCCCGGCGCACGCAAACCTGCTGCAGACGCTGTTTGCGGCATCGCCCGCACCTGTCATCTGCGACCGCAGCGCGGGCAATGTGCTGATGTGGGAAAGTGAGCTTGACACCGAGCTTGTCACGGTGGACGGGCATGCCGCCGTCGCCGAGCACTGCGGCAAAAACCTTTGCTTTTCGCCCGCGGCGGGCGCTGCCGACGCCGTGGAAACCGTGCGCGCGCTGCTTGCCGCTTACGGCACGCCGCTGTGCCTCTGTCCCGTCGGCGCGGACGAAAAGCCGCTGCTTCTGGCAGCATTCGGCGACCGCATCCGCTTCGGCGCAAACGACGGCGCGGCGGATTATATCTACGATGCCGCCGATCTGCGCGTCTTTCGCGGCAAGAAGTATCACACGCAGAAGAACCATGTCAACGCATTTCTGCGCGAGCACCCGGACTACCGCTTTGAACCTCTCACGGCGGAAAACGCGCCCGCGCTTGCCGCCTTCTTCGATGCCTACACGGCGGCGGACGACGACGACAGCGCCTCGGCTAAGGAGGAGATCGCCGCATGCCGCCGCATCCTGCCGCTGCTCGGCAGTCTGCCGCTTGACACCCGCCTGCTGACGGACGGCGGGCGCATCCTCGGCTTTTCCGTCATGGAGAAGATTGGCGACACGCTGATGATCCACATCGAAAAGGGGCTGCCCGCCGTGCGCGGCATCTACCCGATGCTGGTGACGCTGGAGGCAAACGCCTACCCCGACGTGCGCTTTGTCAACCGCGAGGAGGACGACGGCAACGCCGGGCTGCGGCAGTCCAAGCTCTCTTACCATCCCGTTCGACTTTTGCAGAAATACTATGCAGAAATCGTCTGAATGTGCATAAAAGAAAATTTCCCCGCGTATGCTTTACCAAATACGCCAAGGGGGAATTTTTCTATGTTCGTCCGTTCCGTCCGCATGAGTACGCTGAAATTCGCATCGATTGCCGCGCTCGCGTTTCTTGCGATTCTTGCGCTGATTCTGTTCATTCCGTCCTACGAGAGCCCCGCGCCGGTCGTAAAGCTCGAAAGCGTGGGCGAGCAGATTCGCTTTGACCGCATCCGCGATGCCGGCGACCGCGTGCAGTTCCTCGCACAGTTCGGCTATGTCGTCGATGAAACGCCGGTTGAGACCTGCGAGGTCGTGATTCCGAAGGAATTTGACCGCGTCTTCGCCGCCTACAACGAGTTGCAGAAGGGAGAGGGGCTGGATCTTTCGCGCTACAAGGGCAAAAAGATGATGCGCTATACCTACAATGTTACCAACTACGACGGCTACACCGACCCGGTCTATGCCAACATCTTAGTCTACAAAAACAAGGTCGTGGGCGGCGATGTCTGCTCCGCCGACCCGAGCGGCTTTGCGCACGGGCTGACGAAGAGCTGATGCACACTTTCCGCGGCGCTTCATAACATGACAATGGGGGAGGCAAAGGGTGCGCCCGCCGCACTTTGCGCTTTCCACACATAAGAAAGGATCGGTCATGTTTATGAACAACTGCCTTTGCAATCTGTTTGACGGCAACAACTGCACTTGGATCATCATCCTTGCGCTGATTATTCTTCTGTTCAGCTGCTGCTGCGGCTGATCGCACACCAACGAAAAAAGCGACGGCTCCGGCCGTCGCTTTTTGTTTGTATGCAGCTTTTATTCCTCGACAAACTTCACGCCGTCTTCTTCGCTCATGGAGGCGATGCGCGCCAGCGATTCCACGCGGATGCCCATCGAGGAAATTTCAAACGCGCACTGCAGCACCGGGTTCCACATCAGGATATCGCCGTTGAGATCCCAGTCGTCATAGTCGGGCGCGCGGCCGTCGTGCGGCTTGCCGGATTTCAGCTTGCCGCCGATCTGCATGAGGAAGACCGTGTGGTGCTGGCGCAAAATTTCGTTCTCGCGCTCCTTGGGGGTCTTGTCCGGGTACATATCCTCCAATTCCTGCGTGGTGATGAAGAACACCTCGCGGTCAAGCTTCGTGTGCAGGCTCGGGAACGCGACGCCCAGCGCGTCGTTCGTCTCGCAGACGGCGCCGACGATATCGCGCACGGTGCGCTTTAAATAGTCGGTGTTCCGGTCCTCGCGGGCAATGACCTTTTCCCAGTCCCACTGGTCGACGTAGATGGAATGGAGGTTGTCGACCTCCTCGTCGCGGCGGATGGCGTTCATATCGGTAAACAGGCCCTTGCCGACGTTGAACTGATAACGCTTCAGCGCCAGCCGCTTCCACTTCGCAAGCGAATGGACGACCTGCGCCTCGGCGTGTACGTCGGGAATGTCAAAACTGACAGGCCGCTCGTAGCCGTTCAGGTTATCGTTCAGGCCGGAGGCCTCCTCCACGAACAGCGGCGCGGACACGCGGCGCAGATTGAGCGCGTTGGACAGATTCGTCTGGAAATTGCTCTTGATGAATTCGATCGCGCGCTGCAGCTCATAGACGGACAGTGGGGCGCGGTAGCCCTCAGGGATAAAGACCTTGCTCATGGGGAAGCCTCGCTTTCATATAGCGTTCAAAAATTTACAAAGTATTATACATCAAATTCCGTCTTCATGCAAGTGCAGCGCGGAAATATGCAAACTTTTTGCAGAAACAGAAAACATGGCGAAAATACAAAAAATGATTGACAAATCAAGGGGGTATCGGCTATAATACCACTTGTATGCTCCATGGGAGCAGCTAAATTCTTGACTCGCTGCGGCGGAGGCTGTACCGGCGTCCGCTGTTGAGCATATTTTTACAGGAGGTGTAGATTTCATGGCAACTGTTCGTACCTATCAGCCCAGAAAGCGTCACAGATCCAAGGTGCATGGCTTCAGAAAGAGAATGGCTACCGCCAACGGCCGCAAGGTCCTCGCCCGTCGCCGCGCCAAGGGCAGAGCAAAGCTCTCTGCGTAATCTGACGCGCCTACACCGCAGCACACATACAATTCGGGGTGAATGGAAGCAGTTCTGTTCGCCCCATCTGTTTATCAGCAGCTATTCAAAGGTGGGCGTTTATGCAGTTTTCTTCCTCGTTGAAGCTCAATCATATCTTCCGCCGTCTCTACCGCAAGGGAAGCAGCGCGGCCAACGGCTATCTCGTGCTCTACTGCCGGAAAAACGGTTCGCAGGCGAACCGCGTCGGTCTGACCGTCGGCGCGAAGCTGGCCCATGCCGTGCAGCGCAACCGGCTGCGCAGGCAGCTGCGTGAAATTTACCGGCTGCACGAGACTTCGTTTGCCCGTGGATATGATCTTGTCGTCGTCGCCCGGTCGCGCGCCATCGGCGCGGATTACGCGGCGCTGGAGCACGCCTATCTTTCGCTTGCCGCAAGGCTCGGCCTGCTGACGCAGAACACGCCGTGAAGCGCGTGCTCCTGTTTCTCATCCGCCTGTATCAGAAGTATCTCTCCCCCGGGCTTCCGCGCCGGTGCCGGTTCTCGCCGACCTGTTCGCAGTATGCGCTGGAGGCGATCACGAAATACGGCGCGGTGAAGGGCGGCTGGCTGGCGCTGAAGCGGCTGCTGCGGTGCAATCCCTTTTATAAGGGAGACTATTTTGACCCGGTGCCGTAGGGCAGCGTGGTTTTTCCCGTTGTCCGAACGCGTACCCCCATCACATTTGGAGGAACACAATGAAGAAAAAAGTCCTGATCTGGGTCCTTGCCGCCGTGCTTGTGCTGTCCATGGCCGGCTGCGCCGCCGGCGCTGTCAGCTCGAACGACAAATACGTGGGCATGGAGCCTACCGCAGCAGCTGAAGCTGCCGCCGCCGAGACGAAGGATACGACCAGCATTTCTGACCTGATCCGCGTCCCGTTCGGCTATCTGCTCGACTGGCTGTATACCTTCACCAACAGCTACGGTCTGGCGCTGATCCTGTTTTCGCTGATCGTCAAGCTGGTGCTGCTGCCGATGTCGGTCAAGAGCAAGAAGAGCATGCTCAAGATGTCCCGTCTGTCGCCGCAGGTCAAGGCCCTTGAGGCCAAATACGGCGACGATAAGCAGAAATACCAGCTGGCTGTCCAGCAGATGTACAAGGAAGAGGGCGTATCCATGGGCGGCGGCTGCCTGTGGTCGTTCATTCCGCTGATCATTCTGCTTCCGCTTTACTACGTCATCCGTGAGCCGATCACGTACATGATGCACAACTCTCGCTCCATCTCCGAGGCCATCGTCGCCTTCCTGCAGGCCAGCGGCGAAAATCTCGGCAAAAACGCGTACTATGCCCAGCTGGCCGCCGCCGGTCATATCGGCGATTATATGGAAGAACTCAAGTCCCTGGCCGTTACGGCGAACGCCAATCTGCAGGCCATGAACTTCCAGTTCCTTGGCATTGATCTGGCCGGTATCCCCACGTTCCGCTTCTGGGACTGCGAGGGCTGGAGCGAGATCGGTCTGTTCCTGATCCCGGTCGTTTCTGCCGGTCTGCAGGCCGCGTCCATGTGGATCAGCCAGAAGATGAACAATCAGGTCGCCACGAACGCCGACGGCGAGCAGGATGCGGACGCCGCCAAGACCGCCAACCAGACCAACGCGACCATGATGCTCATGATGCCGCTCATGTCCCTCTGGATCGGCTTCTCCATGCCCGCCGCGATCTCCATCTACTGGATCGCACAGGCCGTGTTCGGCGCTGTGCAGGATTATTTTCTGACGAAGCACTACCGCAAGGTCTATGACGAGGAAGACGCCGTCAAGCAGGAGATCGCCGCCAAGCGCCGCGCCGAGGAGGCCGAAAAGGAGCGCCAGCGCGCCCTGCGCCGCGAGCAGAACCCCGACGGCATCACCGACAACGTCAGCAAAAAGAAGATCCGTCAGCAGGAAAAGGAAGCCGCTGAAAAGGCGGCCAAAGCATACGAGGCCAGGAAGAACCCTGTGCAGGAATCCGAGGAAAAGAAGCCGCTTTCCGGCGACCCGGAGCGCCCGTACAGCCGCGGCCGTGCCTACGATCCTGCTCACTACGGCAGAAAGCGTCCTGCCGGCTCTGACGCAGAACAGACAGAGGAGTAATTATGGAGAAATTTATTACCGCAACCGGCAAAACGATCGATCTGGCCATCGCAGCGGCTCTGGAAGAGCTGCATATGGACCGTGACAGCGTTTCCGTTGAAGTTCTGGAAAACCCAAGATCCGGCTTCCTTGGCATCGGCGCACAGCCCGCGCGCGTCAAGGTCACCTATGAAGCGCCCGACGAGGCCCCCAAGCCCGCCCTGTCCTCCGCTTCGCGCAGCAAGCCGAAAAAGCCTGCTGAGTCCAAGCCAGCGGACAGTGCGAAGGTGATCGCGCCCGCCGCCCCGAAGGTCATCGCACCGGCTGCGCCCGAAGCGCCCCGCCCGCAGGATACGCGTGCTGCCGCTCCCAAGGCTCCGCAGCAGCCGCGTCAGGAACGCGCGCCGAAGCAGCGCGGCCCCAGACCGGAACGCCGCGACCAGAAGCCGCGCCAGCCGCAGCAGGCCGAAAAGCCCGCTGTCCCGGCAGAACCGAAGGTCTATGCCCCCGCAGAGCCGGGCTCCAGGGAGGAGCGCATTGAGATCTTCATCAAGGGCCTTCTCGAGCACATGGGCTCCGATGCCGTGCCGCACGCCGTCAACACCGGCGATGATACCTATCTGGTCGACCTCGTGGGCGAGAACCTCGGCATCCTCATCGGCCGCCGGGGCGAGACGCTCGACGCGATCCAGCATCTGACCAACTATGCCGTCAACCGCGGCCAGAACAAGCGCGTGCGCATCAACGTTGACGCCGAAAGCTACCGCCTCAAGCGCGAGCAGGCGCTGCAGCGCCTGGCTCAGAAGGTCGCAGGCAAGGTCACCCGCTACCGCCGGAACATCACGCTCGAGCCGATGAACGCCTATGAGCGCCATGTGATCCATGCCGCGCTGCAGGATTATCCCGACGTGACCACCTTCTCCACCGGCACCGAGCCGAACCGCCGCATCGTCGTGGCCTACAGCCGCTACAAGTCGGCAGAGGCTGCCGTCAAGAAGGATTTCCCGGAAACGGAAGAGGAATAAGCAAAAGGCAGGGGCTGCAGCGAGTTTATTTCGCTGTAGCCCCTTTGTTGTTGATTTTGCTATTCCTCGTCCCGTTCGCGCAGACCTGCGACGGAGCTGACGGGCAGCGAGAAGCAGATCGCACCGGCCTTTGTGCCGGGGCCTGCATTTTCGTTGATCGCGCGCATGATCGCGGCCTTTTCGTCCGCGTAGGCGATGATGTAGACCATATCCTTTTCGTCGGCCAGACTCACGCCGAAGAATTTCTCTCCGCGCTTCGAGCCTGTGCCCTTGGCGTGCAGCACCGTGCCGCCGCCTGCGCCTGCGGCCCGTGCGGCGTCCATGACGAGATCGGCGTAGCCCTCGTTCAGGATCACGACGATCAGCTCGTGATTGAATTCCATATGCGGCGTTCCTCCTGTTTTCAGATCGTTGGTCAGATAGGCGAGCGTTCTGCCGCCCGCCACGCTCTTGAGCGGCACGGTCAGCAGAATCCCGTTGCCGGGAATGTCGAGAAACAGCTTGCGCTTGGCGGCCTTGACGAGCTGCGCGGCCTCCTGCGCGCTTGCGACGGAGGTGGTGACGGTCTTGGGCGTTTCATCCAGACCGTAGACGGCCAGATGCTCGTTTTTGGCCGTACCCCTTCCGGGGGCGCTGAGAATCATCGGCAGACCCGTCTCGCGGAACAGGGCGTTCATGGCCTCGCCGCGGTCGGAATCGGTAACGGCAATGATATAATATAATTCCATATCAGCAGGCCTCCCACAGTTCGATGATCTCGTTGTCGCCGAAGTCCGGCAGAGCCGGTTCCTTTTCGGCGCGGCGGGATTTGATCACGTAGATCGCGCCCATGACCTGCACGGTGATGAGCGGCATCATCGCGACCAGCGCGACAAGGCCGAATGCGTCCGTCATGACATTCCCGCCCAGCGCTTCGCAGGCCCCCATGGCAAACGGCAGCATGAACGTCGCTGTCAGCGGGCCGGAGGCTACGCCGCCGGAGTCGAACGCGATGGCCGTAAACGTGCGCGGCACGAAGAACGACAGGGCCAGCGCGATAAAATACCCCGGCACAAGGAAGTACATGATCGAAACGCCCGTGATGACGCGCAGCATGGCAAGTCCGCCTGCGGCGGAGACGGCGATGGACAGGCTCATGCCCATCGCTCTTGCCGAGATCGCGCCCGCGCTTAAATCCTCGACCTGCCGGTTGAGGATGTGGACGGCAGGCTCGGCGTTGATGATGAACCAGCCCATCAGCATGGCCAGCGGAATGAGCAGCCACAGCTTCCATCCCTCCGTCAGCGCCGCGCCCAGCGCATAGCCGACCGGCGAGAAGCCGACGTTCACGCCCGTCAGGAACAGGACGAGTCCCGCGTATGTATACAGAATGCCCATCATGACCCGCAAAAACGGCAGCTTCCGCAGCCGCAGCGAGACGATCTGGAAGATCAGGAAGAACACCACAATCGGCAGCAGCGCCAGCGAGACCTCCTTCAGATATTCCGGGAAGGCGTGCAGATAATCCCGGCCCAGCGCGACCGTATTGGTGATGGCGGCGGCAGTCTCGCTTTCCGCCTGTGCGGGCTGCGTCTTGTAGATCGCGCCCAGCAGCAGCACCGACGCGATCGGCCCGATGGAGCACAGCCCGACAAGGCCGAACGAGTCCGCTTTCGCATTTTCGTCGGAACGGATGGACGCAACGCCAACGCCGAGCGCCATGATGAACGGCACGGTCATCGGCCCGGTCGTCACGCCGCCGGAGTCAAACGCGACAGCGAGAATGCCCTGATCGGACAGGAACGCCGCGAGAAAGACCAATACATAGAACACGATCAGCAGCAGCCGCAGCGAAATGCCGAACAGAATGCGCACCATGCAGAGCATCAGGAAGATGCCCACGCCGACGGAGACGGTCAGAATGAGAACCGTCTTGTCGATCTCCGGCACGTTGGCTGCCAGCACCTGTAAATCCGGCTCGGCCACCGTAATGGCGACGCCCAACAGGAAGCTGACGATCAGGATCAGCCCAAGCCTGCGCGATTTTGTCAGCTTCGCGCCCATGTAGTTGCCGATCTTGCTCATGGACATTTCCGCGCCGAGCGTGAACAGTCCCATGCCCAAGATCAGCATGGCCGTCGCCAGCACGAACGAGAGCATCAGCCCCGTATCGACCGGCACGAGCACGAAGCAGATCGTCAGCACGATCAGGCTGATCGGCAGCACGGAGGCCGCAGCCTCCTTCAGTTTTTCCAGTAACACCTGTTTGCGGTACAAAGCCTCACTCCTATTTCAAGAATTGTTCTTATTTTATCAGAAAAATCCCGTTCTGAACAGAGCGGAAATGTAAAAAGGCTGTTAATTTTATGCACCGTGTATTTTTATGCAGTTTCACCAAAGAATCATCGATTTACTTGACGAAAGGACAGAAAGCCAATACAATAAGAGAGCTTATGCGCAGACTCCTGGCTGCATATGCGGCCGGGGGTGAGATTTTATGAAGAAGAGAGAGTATTTTATGGAGAAGAAACCCGCGCGCGCCATTGCCCTGCTGCCCATCGGGGTGTTCCTTGTTTTGTATCTGGGGCTGGGCTGCCTGTTTGAATACGGCCTGAAAATTAAAATGGGCTTTTACAACATTCCAATCGTCGTGGCGTTTCTGGCCGCGATCCTCGTCGCCTGCCTGCAGAACCGGGCGCTGCCGTTTGACGACAAGCTGGAGGTCATGGCAAAGGGCGTCGGCGATAAGAACATTATGACGATGATCCTGATCTTTCTGGCCGCCGGTGTGTTCGTCGGCGTCGTGGGCCGCAGCAGCGCGGAGTCCGTCGCGTATTTCATGCTTGCGCATATCCCGGCGCGGTTCGCCGTTGCGGTGCTGTTCATCGTCTCATGCTTCGTCTCGACGGCCATGGGCACGTCCTGCGGCACGATCACGCTGATCGTCCCCATCGCCGTCGCCGTGGCGAAGGCGTCGGGGTTCCATCTGGCGCTGTGCATCGGCTCCGTCATGGGCGGTGCGATGTTCGGCGACAATCTCTCGTTCATCTCCGATACGACCATCGCCGCCTGCAGCACGCAGGGCTGCGAAATGAAGGACAAATTCCGCACAAACTTCCGCATTGCGCTTCCGGCGGCGCTGGTGGCGCTGGCGCTGATCCTCGTGTTCTCGCTGAAAAGCGATATTGGCGCGGTAGAGATCCCGGAATACCATCTGCTGCAGACCGTCCCGTATCTGCTGGTGCTCGTTGGCGGCGTGGCGGGCGTTAACGTGTTCCTCGTGCTGCTGACCGGCATTTTCTCCGGCGCCATCATCATGCTCGCCACCGGTGCGGTGCACCCGACCGAGCTGCTGGGGAACATGGGCTCCGGCGCGTCCGGGATGTTTGAGACGATCATGGTCACGATCCTTGTCTCGGCCATGTGCGGCCTCATCCGCGAATACGGCGGCTTTGAAGCGCTGCTCGGCTTTATCCGCCGCATTTTCCACGGCAACAAGGGCGGCCAGCTGGGCATCGGATTGCTGGTCGGCGCGATGGACATTGCCACGGCCAACAATACCGTCGCCATCGTCATGGCCGGTCCCATCGCGAAGCAGATGAGCGAGGAATACGGCATCACGGGCAAGAAGAGCGCGTCGCTGCTCGACACCTTCTCATGCATCTTCCAGGGCATCATCCCCTACGGCGCGCAGATGCTGCTGGCGATCTCCGCCGCCGCAGAGCTTGGCGAAACGCTCACCGCGTTCCAGATTATCCCGTTCCTGTTCTACCCCTACCTGCTGCTCATCAGCTCGCTGGTGTTTATCTTCCTTGTGCCGGAAAGAAAGTAAGTGGATCGAGCACAGGCAACCACAAAACTGAACGGCTTTCGGTGAATACGCTCCGCCCCTACGAACGCATTGCTGCCTGAAACGGGCAGCAATGCGTTTTGATCGTATAAACCGAGGCCCCGCAGACGGCGGGGCCTCGGCTTTTGCGTTTATTGTTCTGCCGCGTGCAGGATGACGGTCAGCAGCTCGTCGCGGCCGTCGCCCTTTTCGGCGGAGAAGGGGATCAGGCGCACGTCATCCGGCAGGGACAGCACCTCGCGGATGCGGGCAAGATTTGACTCGATCTCGCTCTTTTTGAGCTTATCAAGCTTGTTGGCCACGACCACGAAGGGCTTGCCGGACTGCAGAAAGTAATTCGCCATGACCACATCGTTTGCTGTCGGCGCATGGCGTGCGTCGACGAGCATTACGCCGAAGGTAAGCGTAGCCGGCGCGGCAAAATAGGCCTCCATGAGCCTGCCCCAGCGCTCTTTTTCTTTCTGCGGGACCTTGGCATAGCCGTAGCCCGGCAGGTCGACGAGGTACATGGCCTCATCGATGCGGAAAAAGTTGATGTGCGTGGTCTTGCCGGGGGCCTCGCCGACGCGGGCGAAGTTCTTACGCAGCAGGAGCTTGTTGATCACGGAGGACTTTCCGACGTTGGACTTGCCCGCGAACGCGATCTGCGGCAGGCCGTCCTTCGGGCAGTCGGCGACGGAGGTGACGGAGCGGACAAATTCCGCGTTATGCAGATTCATGCAGGCCTCCTCACTGCCGGATGCCGGGCTTGCGGCGCGTTTTGGGCGCGGGGATCGGCAGCGCGGGCGCGGTTGGAACCGAGATCGTTTCCGCTGCATCGTCTGCGGGCAGAAGGGCAGCCTCCAGCACGCGGTCGGCGCTGGAAACCGTGATGAATTGCAGCGCCTGCCGCACGGTCTGGTCGATCTCCTCCAGATCCTTTTCGTTTTCCGCCGGGATGATGACAGTCTTGACCCCGTGGCGCAGAGCAGCCATGGTCTTTTCCTTCAGCCCGCCGATTGCGAGCACGCGGCCCCGGATGGAAATTTCGCCCGTCATGGCGACGTCGCGCCGCACGGGGCGGTTCGTAAGCGCCGAGACGATGGCGGTGCAGATCGTGATACCGGCGGACGGCCCGTCCTTCGGGACGGCTCCCTCCGGGAAGTGGACGTGGATGTCCTTCGTTTTGTAGAAATCCGGGGCGAGGCCCAGCGCCTTTGCGCGCGAGCGGATAAAGCTCATGGCCGCAAAGGCGGATTCCTTCATCACGTCGCCCAGATTGCCGGTCAGTTCCAGCTTGCCGGTACCGTCGACCACGTTGACCTCGACCTCAAGCGTCGTGCCGCCGACGGCTGTCCACGCAAGGCCCGTGACAAGTCCGACCTGATCGGTCGTGACGTTTGCCTCCGGCAGGAATTTGCGGACGCCGAGGAAGTCCTCGAGATTGCCGCCGGTGATGGAAATGCGCTTGGGCGGCTCGTCGGAGACGAAGCGCATGGCGCACTTGCGGCAGAGCGCGGCGATCTGCCGTTCGAGACTGCGCACGCCGGACTCGCGCGTGTAGCAGGCAATGATCTCGCGGATCGCGTCGTCGGAGACGCGCACCTGCGTGCGCTTCATGCCGTACTTTTTCAGCTGCTTCGGCAGCAGGTGCCGCTTGGCGATCTGCAGCTTTTCCTCGTCCGTATAGGATCCCAGCTCAATGACCTCCATGCGGTCGAGCAGGGCGCGGGGGATGGTGTCGGTCGTGTTGGCAGTGGTGATGAACATACAGTGCGACAGATCGAACGGCACCTCAATATAATGGTCGCGGAAGCTGGAATTCTGAGCAGAGTCCAGCACCTCCAGCAGCGCGGACGACGGGTCGCCCTTGTAATCGCTGCCGAGTTTGTCAATTTCGTCGAGCAGCAGCAGCGCGTTTTTGCTCTTGGCCTGAATCAGAGCCGTCATAATGCGGCCCGGCATAGCGCCGATATATGTCTTGCGGTGGCCGCGAATCTCGGCCTCGTCCCGCACGCCGCCGAGAGACAGGCGGGCCAGCTTCCGGTTCAGCGCCCGGGCAATGGAAATCGCAACGGATGTTTTGCCCACGCCCGGAGGGCCGACAAGGCATAGAATCTGCCCCGGCAGCTCCGGAGCCAGCTGGCGCACGGCCAGCGTTTCGAGAATGCGCTTTTTGACCGTCTCAAGGCCGAAGTGATCCTCGTCGAGAATTTTCGCAGCGACCTTTACATCCAGCCGCTCCTTCGTCTCTTTGTTCCACGGCAGGTCGAGGATCGTGTCGAGATAATTGCGCAGAACGGAGGCCTCGGCGGAGCCGGGCTGCTGGCGCGCGAAGCGCGAAACTTCACGCAGCAGCTTTTCCTCCGTCTCCTGCGGAAGCTTCAGCGCCTGAATTTTGGCGCGGTAGCTGTCCGCGTCGCTGTCGTCGTCCTCGCCGAGTTCTTCGCGGATGACGTGCAGCTGCTCGCGCAGATAATAATCGCGCTGGTTCTGGTTGACATTCTGCTGCACCTGATCGTTGATCTCGCTTTCCAGCCGCAGAATGTCAAGCTCCTTCGCCATCATGCGGATGCACAGTTCCAGCCGGTGAACGGGCGGCAGCGTTTCGAGCACGCGCTGCTTGTCCTCGTAGCCGAACGTCGCGTTCTGGGCGATGAAATCGGCCAGCTCGCCCGCGTCGTCGGTCGAAGAGCCTTGCAGCAGGTTTTCCTGCCCGGATTTGACGGCCAGATCGATAAACTGCTCAAACAGCTGGTGCGCCTGCCGCACGAGCGCCTGCGTGCGCGGCACGGCGGCGTGATAGCCCGGCTCGTCCAGCTCCATCGCGCGGGCGAAGAGATACGGCTCGGCGTGGATCATGTCGGTCAGCTGCGCACGGTATTTGCCCTCGACGAGAATGCGCATATTGTCGCCCGGCAGGCGCAAAATCTGCCGCACATAGGCCACGGTGCCGACGGAATACAGGTCGGTCTTCTTCGGCTCGTCGCACTGCACGTCGCGCTGGGCGACAAGGAAGATCATCTGATCGGCCCGCATGGCCTCCTCAACGGCGCGGGCAGACCGGCTCCTTCCGACGTCGAAATGCGTCACGCAGCCGGGGAACACCACGATCCCGCGCAGCGGCAGGACCGGCAGGCAGGCAAGGGGTTTATAGTCGCTCATAAAAGTTGTCTCCTTTCGCGGAGGATAAAAATACGCAGGAAGGGAGCGCACGCTCCCTTCCTGTTTGTTGTGTTACAGCGTTACGCCTGCGTTCTTGATGGGAGCGCGGGGTTTTGAAGCGTCGCGGGTGATCTGGGGCGGTTCGCCCTCGCGCACGCAGCGCTCAGTGATGCAGACGGACTGGATGGTGGGGTCGGACGGGATCTCGTACATGATCTTCGTCATGATCTCCTCCATGATCGCGCGCAGACCGCGCGCGCCGATCTGGCGCTCGATGGCCTTTTCCGCGATGGCCTCCAGCGCGCCCTTTTCGAAGCTCAGCTCGACCTGATCATAGGACAGCAGCTTGTGGTACTGCTTGCAGAGCGCGTTTTTCGGCTCCGTCAGGATGCGCACCAGATCGTCCTTGTCAAGCCCGCGCAGGGACGTGATGACCGGCAGACGGCCCACAAGTTCCGGAATAATGCCGAACTTCAGCAGATCATGCGGCTGCACGAGCTGGAAGAGCTTTCCGACGTTGTGGTCGCCCTTGCTCTTGACCGTAGAATTGAAGCCCACGGCGGAGGTATCGGTGCGCTGCTCGATGATCTTGTCAAGTCCGTCGAACGCGCCGCCGCAGATGAAGAGGATGTTGGTCGTGTCGACCTGAATGAAATCCTGCTGCGGGTGCTTGCGCCCGCCCTGCGGGGGGACGTTGGCGACCGTGCCCTCAACGATCTTCAAAAGCGCCTGCTGGACGCCCTCACCGGAGACATCGCGGGTGATGGAGGTGTTCTCCGACTTACGGGCGATCTTGTCGATCTCGTCGATATAGATGATGCCGCGCTCGGCCAGCTCTACGTCGAAATCCGCCGCCTGCAGAAGCCGGAGCAGGATATTCTCAACATCCTCGCCCACGTAACCGGCCTCGGTCAGCGTGGTCGCGTCCGCGATGGCGAACGGTACGTTGAGGATCTTGGCCAGCGTCTGGGCGAACAGCGTCTTGCCGGAGCCGGTGGGGCCGATGAGCAGAATGTTGCTCTTCTGCAGCTCCACGTCGGAGTCGTTCTGGAAATAAATGCGCTTATAGTGGTTATAGACCGCCACGGACAGGGCGATTTTTGCGTCGTCCTGACCGATGATATAGTGGTCCATGTAGGTCTTGATCTGCTGCGGCGTGGGGAGCGTGTCGGGCAGTTCAAGCTGCTGCTCGTTCAGGCCGTTGTGCATCTCATCGTGCAGGATGGACGAGCAGAGCTCGACGCATTCATTGCAGATGTAGACATTGGGACCGGCGATGATGCGGCCGACCTGCTCCTGTTTTTTGCCGCAGAAGGAGCAGCGGATGGAGTCTCTTGCCAAGCTGGACTCCTCCTTTCAGGGATTATTGTCTCTTGTAGATGACCTTGTCAACAAGGCCATAGGCCTGCGCCTCTTCGGCGGTCATGAAGTTGTCGCGCTCGGTATCGATCTTGATCGTCTCGAGCGGCTTGCCGGTGTTGGAGGCAAGGATCTCGTTCAGACGCTGCTTGATCTTCAGCATCCGTTCGACCTGGATCTGCATATCGGTCGCCTGTCCCTGCGTGCCGCCGGAGGGCTGGTGGATCATGATCTCCGCGTTGGGAAGGGCAAGGCGCTTGCCCTTCGTGCCGGAGGACAGCAAAAACGCGCCCATCGACGCGGCCATGCCCACGCAGATGGTGGACACGTCGCACTTGATGAACTGCATGGTGTCATAGATCGCCATGCCGTCGGTCACGCTGCCGCCGGGGGAGTTGATGTAGAACTGAATGTCCTTATCGGGGTCCTGTGCCTCAAGATAGAGCAGCTGCGCAACGATCAGACTGGCAGTGGTGCTGTTGACCTCTTCGGACAGGATGATGATACGGTCGTTGAGCAGGCGGGAGAAAATGTCATAGGACCGCTCGCCGCGGCTGGTCTGCTCGACAACATAAGGGACTAAGCTCATAGGGTTACCTCCTTGGTGTCCGTTCAAAATGTTCATACCCTGTTCAAATTTCCGGTATGTATGCAATCAACCACAAATGCTCCTCATTTGTGGTTGATTGGCTGTCTCTATTTATGCCTGTTTACTTTTTTCTGCTGAAGTATAACCGGTTTCCGGCTCATTCAGCCTTCTCGGCGGCCTTCTTCGCAGTCTTCTTGGCGGGCTTCTTCTCTTCCTCGCCCTCGGTCTTTTCGGCCTTGGCAGGCTTCTCCGCCTTGGCGCTGTCAACGACCACGGCGATGGCCTTCTCGTTCAGAAGCTGATTGCGGACGGTGGGCGCGTCGAGATACTTCTTGAGCATATCAAGCTCCATGCCGTACTGCTCGGCCATGGACTTGTACTTCTCCTCGATCTCCTCGTCGGTGACGTCGAGGTTCTCCGCCTTGATGATGGCGGCGATGGCAAGGTCCATCTTGACCTGACGGACGGCGGGCTCGCGGCCGTCCTCCATGAACTTGGCCTCGTCCATGCCGGTCATCTTGCAGTACTGGTCGTAGGGGATGCCCTGCGCCTGCAGACGCTGCTTGAACTCGTCGAGGAAGCGGCGGCACTGCTCTTCGATCATGACCTCGGGGATATCGGCCTTGATGTCGCCGGCGACCTTCTCGAGCAGAGCGTTCTCAAAGGCGATCTTGGCGGACTGCTCACGCTCGGCCGTGATCTTGGCCTTGGTGTCGTCCTT
>OGFG01002331.1_pt1 | contig 15931 bp, 10 predicted proteins | sample 1570761 | NCBI WGS metagenome assembly OGFG01 (sample SAMEA2581938, study PRJEB24529) | metagenome | biome: Human gut stool | place: China | collected 2011 | reverse complement strand
TTGGCCTTGTCGACAGACGTCACGCGGCCGCGGCGGTGGCGGGCGATCTCGAAGGCGAGCTTCGCGATGCGCCTCACTTCGGCGCGGGTGTAGGTTTCAGTGTCAAACGCACGTTCGGCCTCGCCCTCGCCTTCACGCCCCTTCGGACGACCGAAGTAGATGCCGCCCGTGAGCTCGCGCACACAGACCATGTCGAAGCCTTTTTCGGCGATGTCGCGGCGCAGGGGCGAGAGGCCCTCAAGACCTTCGTAGAAGCGGGCCGGACGCAGGTTGCAGAAGAGTTCGTAGCGCTTTCTCAGGGGGAGCAGCGCGCCCACTTCGGGGCGGGACTCGTGCGGGAGCGCGTCCCACTTCGGGCCGCCCACGGAGCCGAACAGAATGGCGTCGGCCCTGTCGCAGGCCTCGACGGTTTCGTCGGGCAGCGGCCTGCCGCAGGCGTCGATGGCGGCGCCGCCGACCAGGCGCTCGTCGCGGGTGACCGTGAAGCCGAATTTCTTCGCCGCTGCGTCCATGACCTTCAGCGCCTCGGCCATGACTTCGGGGCCGATGCCGTCGCCGGCGAGGACGGCGACGTGATGCGTGCGTGTCTGCATGATGTTTGTCTCTTTTGATGCTGTCGTTGAGTTTTGGGGTTGACCTTGATGCCGATGAATCAGGGCAGGTGCTGCGGCACGTCCGCGTCCTTCTCATGGCGGCGCGTCTCGCGGATGCGGTTCGCGCGGTCGATGTTGTTGCTGGCGTGGATCAGGGCGAGCGCGGCGGCCTCGAGAATGTCGACCGACATGCCGATGCCGTGGAAGATGCGGCCCTCGTGCCTCACGTTGACGTCGACCTGGCCGAGTGCGTCCATGCCTGCGCCGTTGGCGGATATCGTGAAGCTCGTGAGTTCGCAGCGGATGCCGGTGAGGCGCGTGATGCAGTTGTAGACCGCGTCGACGGGACCGTTGCCGATCGAGGAGTCGCTGCGGGTGCGCTTGCCGACGCGCAGGCGAACGGAGGCGGTCGGGATCGAGTGCGAGCCGCCCGTCATCACGCTCAGGGCATCGAGCTCGAACGTGTTCTCCTCCTCTTCGAGCGTGGAGCAGAAGAGGAGCGCCTCGAGGTCGTAGTCAAAGACCTGGCCCTTCTTGTCGGCGAGCTTCAGGAAGCGCGCGTAGATTTCGTTCAGATCATATTCATCGTCCTTATAGCCCATGTTGGCGAGCGAGGCGCGGATCATGTGGCGGCCCGAGCGCGCCGTCATGCGCATCGTGTTGCCCGTGAAGCCCACGCTCTCGGGCGTGAGGATCTCGTAGGTCTCGCGGTTCTTGAGGACGCCGTCCTGATGAATGCCCGACGAGTGCGCGAAGGCGTTGGAGCCCACGATCGCCTTGTGCGCGGGCACGGGCTCGCTGCAGATTTTGGAGACGAGGCCCGAGGTGCGGGCGATCTGCTTCGGGTTGATGCCCGTGTAGAGACCGCCGAGCGACTTCTCGCGCAGCTTGATCGCCATGGCGACCTCCTCGAGCGAGCAGTTGCCCGCACGCTCGCCCAGACCGTTCATGCAGCACTCGATCTGGCGCGCGCCGTGCTGAATGGCGGTGATCGAGTTGGCCGTGGCCATGCCGAGGTCGTTGTGGCAGTGCACCGAAATGATCGCCCTGTCGATGTTGGGCACGCGGTTGAAGAGCGTCGTGATGATGCCGCCGAACTCCTCGGGCACCGTGTAGCCCACGGTGTCGGGAATGTTGACGGTCGTGGCGCCCGCATCGATCGCGGCCTCCACCATGCGGCAGAGATGGTCGATCGGCGTGCGGCCCGCGTCCTCGCAGGAAAATTCGACATCGTCCGTGTAGTTGCGGGCGCGCCTCACGGCCTCAACGCCCATCTTGAGGATCCTGTCGAAGTCCTTTCGCAGCTTGTCCCTCACGTGAATGTCGGACGTGGCAATGAAGGTGTGGATGCGGAATCGCTCGGCCGCCTTGAGCGCCTCGGCACAGGCGTCGATGTCGCCCGCCACGGCGCGGGAGAGGCCGCAGGGCACCGCACGCTTGAGAACGGAGGCGATGCTGCGCACGCTCTCGAAGTCGCCGCGGGAGGATACGGGAAAGCCCGTCTCGATCACGTCGACCCCGAGCTGCTCGAGGGCGAGTGCGATCTGCATCTTCTCGCGTGCGGAGAGGCTCTGAGGCAGGGCCTGCTCGCCGTCGCGGAGCGTGGTGTCGAAAAGGATGATGCGCTTGGGGTCCGTGTAGATCATGAGGTCGGCTCTTTGTCGTTGTGCGTTGAACTGGGTTCGAAGCCCCGGACCGCATCTTCACAATGCGCGTCACGAAGGGCGGCAAGACAACTTTATGTCTTCGCAAAACCGACGTCAATTGCAAAAACCTCAAAAATCACATGGTTATTGCCAAGTCGTTGATTTTAATGAGAAATGAATTTGTGCTTAGGGAATTTCACCTAGTTTGATTTTCTGCAAAAAGTGACGCTTTTGCAAGACAGCAAAAATGCAGGAAGGCATGTTTTTGCAAAAATCCGCCGTCGCGAAAGGCACGGTTCTGAAGGAAGGAAGCGCACCCGAACTTGAACCCGGGCCCTTGGAGGTCCGGGCGGCGAACGGGCGGCCAGCAGCGCGTTGATTGAGGGCATCAACGAGCTGCTCGCCGCGAATGGCGACAGGGTCGGGCGAAATGCCCGCCGTCGAGCAGCGCCGGCGAAACGCCGGCGACGAACCTTCGGGTGCGCGTCCGTTGTTTGGATGCTAGCACGGCTCCTGAAAACACGCGTCCCCCTCACGGGCGGGCGGTCAGAGGCGCTCGAGCCTCACGTCGTAGGCTGCGGCGTTGTTGCCTCGGCTCCAGCCCGAGGTGGGCAGGTCGGGGACGAGCACGTTGGCGGCGCCGTGGCGGCAGTCGAGCCTCACACCGCCGTCCTCCCGCTCGCCCGCCTCCGTCGTCTCGGCCCATGCGCCGTGATGGAGCGCGAGCACGCCGGGGCGCACCCTGTCGGTGACGACCGCAGCCGCGCGCACCGAGCCTCTCGGCGTCGAAAGCCTCACGGCGTCGCCCGTCGAGATGCCGAGCCTCGCCGCATCGTCCTCATTGATCCAGCACGGCTCGCACCCGTCCGTGTTGTGCGCCCTGCGCGTCACGGCGTCGAGCTGGCTGTGAAGCCGCCAGGCAGACTTCGGACTCACGAGCCTGTATTCGCCCGGCTTCGAGGGCTCGCCGAGATAGGCGGGATGTCCGGGACAGTCCTCGAGCCCCGCCTCGGCGACGCGCTTCGACGCGAGCATGATCCTACCCGATTCCGTCGCGAGCGGCGCGCCTTCGGGATCGGCCGCAAAGCGCTCAAGCGCCGTGGGCCCCGGGACGGCCTCGGGAAAGAACACGATGCCCTTCTTCACGAACGCATCCCAGTCGGGAAGCTCAAGCCCCGCCGCAGCCTCGCGGCGCACGGCCTCCTCATAGAGGCGCCTCTGCCAGCCCTGCTCGTCCAACCCTTCCGTGAAGACGCCCTCAAGACCGAGCTTCGCGGCAAGACGCCTGAAGATCTCGTAGTCGGAAAGCACATTTCCCTTGGGCTCGAACACCTGCGAGCTTCTCACGATCCCACGCGCGGCATAGCCGCCGATCCCCGCAATGTCGCTTCTTTCCAGCGGATGCGAGGCGGGAAGCAATATGTCGGCATATTTCGTTGTCGCCGTTTCGAAGACGTCGCAGGCGATGACGGCGTCGGGCCGTCTGAAGCCCGCGGCGAGGCGTCCCGTGTCGGGATGGTGCGCGAAGGGATTGCCGCCCGCCCAGAAGACGAGGCGAATGTCGGGGTATTCGAGCTCGATGCCGCCGCAGCGGATGCGCTTTCCCGGATTCAGGAGCACGTCGGCAACGGCGGCGACGGGAAGCGGCTTCGGGAGCCGCTCGGGATGCGTGACGGGACCGACGGGCGCCACGTTGACGGGAAGGCCCGGAAGGCCCCTGCCCGCCGACGCGCCCGCGCCGCCCGAAGAGTAGTGGTATCGCGTGCCGATGCCCGTACCTCGTCCGCCGATCTGGCCGAGCGCTGCGGCGAGCGCCCAGACGGCCCAGACCGTCGACTCGCCGTAGCGGGCCCTCTGGGGCCCCCAGCCGAGCATGATCATCGTCCGGTGCGCCGCAAGCTCCTCGGCGAAATCCCTGATCGTCTTCTCGTCGAGCCCGCAGATGTCGGCCGCCCAGGCGGCGTCGCGGACGACGCCGTCAAGACGTCCGTTGAGGCAGGCCTCGAGCGTTTCGAAGCCCGTCGTGCGGGTCTCGAGAAAATGACGGTCGGCCCTGCCCGTCGCCAGAAGCGTGTGCACGAGGCCGAGCGCGAACGCGGCGTCCGTCCCGGGAAGCGGCGCGATCCAGCGCCCGCCCGTGACGTCGAGCGTCTCGGGCTTCACGGGATTGACGGCGACGACCTCGAGTCCCTCCTTCGTTCTCATCGCCTCGAAGACCTTCGCCGTGTCGTGCAGCGTCGTGGTCCAGGCGATGTCGTTCGTGACGACCGGATCCGCACCCCAGAGAATGACGCGCTCGGCATGCTCGAGCACCTCGGCCGCAGGCGGCACGTCGGGGTCTCCGCTCCCTGCGATCACCTTCTGTATGGCGGCGATGGCGGCCGTGGAGTAGGAGTTGAAGGTCTGCACGAACCCGCCCTTGAGCATCAGCAGCCTTCTCAGGAGTCCGATCGGATTGTTGACCTCGCCCGTGTTCTTCCAGCCGTAGGATCGGCCCCAGACGGCCGAGGGCCCGTGGTCCGCATACGTCCTCTCGATCGCGCGGGCGGCAAGCTCGAGCGCCTCCTCCCATTCGACCTCGACGAAGGCCTCCCTGCCGCGGTCCTCACGGGTCAGGGCGGGGTCGCGTCCCTCGCGGCAGGCCCTGAGATAGCCTTCGCGGACCTTCGGAGCGAGAAGGCGTTCGGCGCCATCGCGCCCCGCCAGATAGTCGGCCATGCGTTCCGAGGGCCTCATGTCCTCGGCGATCGGAACGAGCGCGGGACGGCCGTCCGTCATGCGGACGCGGGCGACGCCCCAGTGGGCGGCGACGAGCTTGTCGGTACGGGTCATGATCATTCTCCAGATCGACGCAAAGGCCGGCACGGGTCGAACCCGGACCGGCCTTGCCTTGCATTTCACTTCAGACTAACGCAATTTTCAGAAGACGGGAAGGACGCCGCTCTGATACTTCTCCTCGATGAACTTCTTCACTTCGGGAGAGGTGATCGCCTTCTTGAGCTTCTGGAAGGCCTCCTTCTTGTCGTCGCCTTCGCGGATCGCCACGACGTTGCCGAAGGGCGAGCTCTTTTCCTCCAACGCGATGGCGTTCTTCGCCGGGTTGAAGCCCGCTTCGAGCGCGTAGTTGGCGTTGATGACGGCGGCCGTCACGTCGTCGAGGGCGCGCGGCAGAAGAGCGGGCTCAAGCTCGACGAACTTCAGCTTCTTCGGGTTCGAGACGATGTCGCCGATGCCGGAGAGGAGCGTCGCGCCGTCCTTGAGCTTGATGAGGCCCGCGTGCTCGAGCACCTTGAGTGCACGACCCTCGTTCGTCGGGTCGGACGGCACGGCCACCTTGGCGCCTGCCGGAATGTCGGCGAGTCTCTTCACCTTCTTGGAGTAGAGGGCCATCGGCTCGAGATGCACGGAGACGAGGATGTGCAGGTTGAGGCCGCGGGACTTGACCATTTCCTCCAGATACGGAATCGTCTGGAAATAGTTGGCGTCAAGTTCGCCCGCATCGAGCGCGAGGTTCGGCTGGATGTAGTCGTTGAATTCCACCACCTCGAGCTTGACGCCTTCCTTCTCAAGCGTCGGCTTGATGAAGTTGACGATGTCGGCGTGCGGCACGGGCGTGACGCCGATGCGAAGCGTCGTGTCGGCGAGGGCGCTGCCGGAAATGCCGGACAGGGCAATGGCGGACACGAGAGCGATGGGTGCGAAAAGTCGGGAGAGATTCATTTGTGTTCTCCGGATGTTGATTGCGGAAAAAGTTTTTTGGGATTGTCGGACGGGGACGTTGTCCGTCCGTTTCGCAGAAACATCAGAGCAGTCCGTGCGGCCGAGGATGCCGCATCAGGCCGAAGAGGATTCGGATGACTGTTCTGGAGAAGGTCGCCTTTGACGAGAACCCCTCGGGTTCGTCTGAAGGCGAGCCCGGACCTGCCGGGCGTTTCCGTTTCGGTCAACTCTCAGAAGACCGTGATTGAACTCTAGCAGAAGCCTTTCGAAGCGTCATGCGAAAGTGGGCAAACCTTGAGGTATTACATTGCGGCCTTGGGGAAATGCCTTAGAGGCCCGTCGAGAAGGCCCGCGGGCAGTTCGGCGAAACGGCACCGATCCGTTTCCGCGGGCGGCCCGCACGGAGCCCCGCATTCCATACAGCAAAACATCTCCCGCGAAAAGCCCTCGAAAACCCTGCAAATCCATCCCTTCTGCACCGATCATCATGCCTTCTTTTGTATCGACATCTCAATCTTTTGAGCCAAGTCATGTCATTTACACTCAATTGAGCAGATACTTAAAGCACACGTCCGAAATGTTCGGCGCAACTTTCCGACCAAGGAGAATTGAAATGACGACAGTTGACACGATCGCACAGGCGATCAAGGAAAAGAAGGCCTTGGAATTTGCGTACCACGGCTTTGACCGCGTGGTCGTCCCCTATGCCTGCGGCCTTACGCCCACCAACGAAATCAAGATGATCGGCTTCCAGATCGGCGGCGGCAGCAATTCCGGCGTGACCGAAAAACTCCGTTTCTACACTGCGGCCGACATCGCAGGCGTCGCCTTCTCCGACGTAGCCTATCGCGAAGCCACTGAAGAAGACAAGGCCGTCTTCGCACAGCTTTCCAAGATCTACGAACAGATCTGATCTGCAAAAGCAGCCTAATGACTGAAGCCCGGAAGCGCAAGAGCCGTCCGGGCTTTGTGGTTTTCAGGAGTTGCGCCCGCCGGACTGATGCAGGCGTGCAGAGTGCATCAGAACAACCGAGCCACTCCAGAATTGGATAGAAACTCCGCAGTTTTCAGCCCCTCTTTCAAGAGAAAAGAATTCGATCCCACAAAAAAATAACAGCCAAAGCCTGTTACAGGGAAAGGTCAGGGACCCAGGAAGAGCTTGACTCACAGGAAATTTTCCCTGTCACCGGGACCTGCCGTGCAGAGGTGCCGGTGCATGAACACAGGCGAAGGGCTCCTTCGGGAGAACCTGTCCGGCGAAGCAAAACATCTGCGAAGAAAGGCGAATGCCATCCTCAATTCCCAGAGAAGAAAAGGCCGCCCACAGGCGGCCTCTGAAACCGAAGCAACGGACCGTCAGGCCTGCTCCTTCCTGATGCCGATGACTCGTGCGCGGAGCTGTCCGCAGCCGCCCTCGATGTCCTGAGCTGCACTGTCGCGAAGGGTCGCGACGGTACCTCGTCTGCGCAGGATCGTAATGAGGTCCTGCATGTGGGCCGACTCGGGCCTCCTGAAGCCCGAGCCCTCGACGGGATTGACGGCGATGAAGTTCACCATGGCGTAGCGTCCCTCGATGAGATCGGCCAGACGCTCGACCTGCTCGGGCGCGTCGTTGATGCCCGCCATCAGCGTCCACTCGATCTGGGCGGGGTATCCCGTCTCATCGGCGTAGTCGAGCGTTCTCTCGAGGAGGGTCTCGACGGGAATGTCCTTCGAGTTGGTGAGAAGCTTCCTGCGCAGCGCGTTGTCCGTGGTGTGGAGGCTGAGCGCGAGCGCGGGACGCACGGAGAGCGCGGGCAGGCGATCGAAGAGCCTGTGGTCGCCCACGGTCGAGACCACGATGTCCTTGTGCGCGAGTCCGCACACGTTGCCGAAGAACTCCACCGCCTCGCAGACGGCGTCGAGGTTGTGGCTCGGTTCGCCCATGCCCATCAGGACGATCTTCCTGACGTCGCTGCGCACCCGCCTGGCCTCGCAGTACTGCGCGACGATCTCGGCGCTCGAGAGCTGGCGCACGAGGCCACCCTTGCCCGTCATGCAGAAGACGCACCCGACGGCGCAGCCCACCTGAGTAGAGACGCACAGTCCCTGCCTGGGCAGCAATACCGACTCGACGCACTCGCCGTCCTCAAGCCCGAGAATGAGCTTGACGGTCTCGGCCTCGGCGCTTCGAACGGGCAGCGCATGCGAGAGGCGGTCAAGACGCTCCCTGATGCCGGGCAGCGCCTCGGCCACGGCCTTCGGAAAGCTCTCGCCCTTTCTGGCCTCCCACGGGGCAAGCCCCGCCCAGGCAAGAAAGATGCGCCGAACGTGCTGGGGCTTCGCGCCCAGCGCCTGCCACTCGGCGGCGAGTTCGCTCAGATGAGGGCCTCGGGCCATGGATGCTCCTTTTATATATTGGATGGTGAACGGAAAGCCGTGATTTTAGCCCATGCGCCCGCCGCCTTCAGCGGATCCGCACGGGTGCGTGCAAAACGGCCGCCTACCCGCATTTGTTACAAAACCACGAAATTCACTGTGCCGCAGTCATGTGCAACACCGTATACCGTGTTTATGGTATTTTCAATCCGCACCCCTTGCAAAACCCGAAACTTCCTGTACAATTCAAGTCTCTCGAGAACGACATGCTCTTGAGAAAACAAAAAAGACTGGTGGGAATAGCTCAGTTGGTAGAGTCCCGGATTGTGATTCCGGTTGTCGTGGGTTCGAGTCCCATTTCCCACCCCAGATTCTTGAGTCCCTGCAGATGCAAGTCTGCAGGGACTTTTCTTTTGTCCGCTTTCTCCTCCCTTCCGCCTTTGCATCCTGCTTCCAGGGACTTCCTCCTCGTGCTGCGGCGAAACCGCGCCCCTCAACGCTTTCCCCGATTTCAGCCTCATCCGCCCTGTGCTATTGTTCGTGATCTCCGCAAAAGCCGTCCGAAAGAGGCCGGCTGCGGTCAGGCGCGCGATCGAGAGGACGCGCGCGCAGACAGACACACAATCACAGCACACTATGAAAAGCTTCACTCTCAAGGAGCGCTGCCTCATCGGCCTCACGCTCTTCTCGATGTTCTTCGGCGCGGGCAATCTGATCTTCCCGCCGTTCCTCGGCGCCCTTGCGGGCGACGCAACCCTGCCCGCCATGTCGGGCTTTGCCGTCACGGCCGTGCTCTTCCCGATTCTCGGCGTGGCCGCCGTCGCGCGCTCGGGCGGCCTCACGGCGCTCGGCAACCGCGTCCACCCGGCCTTCGCCTTCCTCTTCACGCTTCTGATCTACCTCTCGATCGGTCCCTGCCTCGCCATTCCCCGTACGGCGGGCACGTCCTTCGAGATGGCGATTGCGCCACTCTTCGCAGGTGAAGGCGCGCTCTCGGGCACCATCATGGGCTTCGAGGCCCATGCCGTCGCCCAGGCCGCCTACTCCGTCTTCTTCTTCCTGCTCGCCTTCACGATCGCACTCAACCCCGAAAAGCTCACGCAGCGCCTCGGCAAGATCCTCTCGCCCACGCTGCTCACGCTCATCGCGGTGCTCTTCATCGCCGCCATCGTGCATCCGCTCGGCGAGTACGGCGCCGTGCGCGCCCCCTATGACGCGGCGCCGTTCGTCCGCGGCTTCATCGAGGGCTATCAGACGATGGACACGCTCGCGGCCCTCAACTTCGGCCTCATCATCGCAATGAACATCCGCGCGCTCGGCGTCACGAAGAACTCGGGCGTCGTCCGCGAGACGATCTTCGCGGGCTTCGTCGCGGGCTTCCTGCTCATCACGGTCTATGCCGCGCTTGCGCACATCGGCGCCGAAGCGGGCGGTGCGGGCCTTACGGGCGAAAACGGCGCCCAGACCCTCACGGGCGTCGTGATCCAGCAGTTCGGCCACGCCGGCCTCTTCATCCTCGGCGCGATCTTCTTCATCGCCTGCCTCAACACCTGCGTGGGCCTGCTCTCCTGCTGCTCGAACTACTTCCGCGACACGTTCCCGGTTCTCGGCTACCGCGGCTGGCTCACGGTCTTCGCCGTGACGAGCACGATCATCGCCAACGCCGGCCTCACCGCGATCCTGAAGTTCTCGGTCCCCGTCCTCGTCGCGATCTATCCGCTTGCGCTCGTGCTCATCATCCTCGCCTTCCTGCACCCGTTCATCGAAAAGCACCGCTTCGCCTACCCGATGACGATGCTCTTCACGGGCGCCGCCGCCATCACGGCGGGCTTCGGCCAGGCAGGCTTCAAGCTGCCGGTCCTCGCCGACTTCTTCGCCGCCATGCCGTTCGCGGCCGAAGGCCTTGACTGGATGCTTCCCGCCGCCGTCGGCCTCGTCGTCGGCATCGCACTGAGCCTCGTGACGCCGAAGAAGGCCGCCTGACGGCCTCCCCTCTGAAGTCACTCAAAATCAGAGCGCCTTCGCGAATTCCATGGATTCCGAAGGCGCCTTTCATTTGACCGTTCACTTCACGGAACACCCTCAGGCGCAACACTGCGGCATCCTCGTGACGCCTGACGCGCGGGGATTCTTCGGTGCAGCCGGCCTGGCCTTCTGCCGAACGCAGGTGCCCGAAGAACGACCGCCGGCCTTCGCCAGGCACCTCGAAGCAAGTTCTAACGCCTGGCGGCACGCAACATCGACGATCGTGGTGCCCGCAAGAGAGCAGAGCCGCTCGAGGAGTTCAGGCAGTCGCGAACCATGACCGTACTCGGGATCCACGCCTCCAAGCGTGCGCCACAGAGCGGTTCCCAAGAACGGGAAAAGCTGCTCGAACACGCCCGCCTTGTTCTTGCCGTAACCGGGCATGTGCTTCTTCAGGCGCTTGAGCACGGCCTCGGGATGAGCAACACGTTCCAGAAACTCCATCGTCATCCGGACGCTTCTGTCCGGAGCCACCTGCTTCCCCTGCACCTGCCGCTTCGCAACGTACCACCCCTGCGCCAGAGGAAGATCATCCTGAAAATCATCGAAGTGAAGAAGCAGCCAGTACTCGAAGCACGGCTTCGTGGCCGCAAGATGTATGCAGGGATGCTGCTTCACAAGCTCGAACGCCTCGTGAAAGCCTTCATGGCGGTCGCGATCAAAGACCAGCCAGCACTCGGGAGAGGCGGCGGACGCCTTCGAAACGCCGGGCACTTGCCGGCATATCCACTCGATCGCCCGTGCGGGATTCTTCACGGGACAGACGGAGATGACCGCCTTTTTTCCGGAAAGGCCGATCAGCCTGCAGAAGTCCTGCAAATAGAGCACCTCAGTCTCGCCTTCGCAGAAGACATGGATCCTGCCGGGCCCCGGAACCCGGTCATGCGGGAGATTTGACATCGTCATGAGAATCTCCTTCAGGCAGTCGCAAATGACCGGCTCACGCCTGATCGTACTCGAGCGCAGCGAAAAGCCCCTCTCCCCGAAGCACTCTTTTGTGACGAATGTTCACGCGGCGCATCCGCCGTCGAAAAAGGCCCGCCTCGAAACCGAAGCGGGCCCTTCTTCTCCCTTCGAGACCTTTGTCAGAGCAGCGTCTTGAGCTTCTCGACGACCTCCACGTCGGCAGGCAGCCAGTCGACGCTGTCGAGCTCGTCGGGCGAGAGCCACTTCGCCGCCTCATGTTCGACGAGACAGATCTCTCCCTTCACGATGGACGAAAGGAAGCAGTGCATCGTGAGGTGAAACTTCGGATAGTCGCACTCGACCGTCGTCACGAGGGTCTTGGGTGCAATCGTCACCTTGAGCTCCTCCTCGATCTCGCGCACGATGGCGGCCTCGGGCGTTTCGCCGGGCTCCATCTTGCCGCCGGGAAACTCCCACCCGTCCTTGAAGTCGCCGTACCCGCGCTGGGTGGCGAGAATCCTGCCTTCATGCTCGATGATGGCCGCGACCACTTCGATCGTCTTCATTCATACTCCTTGCTGTTTTGAATTGAGCTTTTGTCGGCTTCGTGCCGCCGTGCCGCGCGCCTTCGGATTCTAATCCTCGGCCATCGTCACGTAGGCGTAGATGTCGGAACGCACGGGCACGTCGAGTCTGTAATCGATCTCGAAGGCGCGGTCGCCCGTTGCGGGAAGCGTCACGGGCACGGGCTCGCCCTGCGCCTCAACCTCCCCGAGGAAGTAGAAGGCCTTCGCCTCACCCTTGTCCTCCTTGTTGCGGCGCACGAAGAGAAGGATCCTGTTGTCCTTGTCCTCGGGCGTGCGCTTATAGATGTGGTCCGCGTCGGCCGACGTTGTCCTGCGCTTCGTCTTCGAGAGCGCCACGATGTGCGACGGCGAGACGAAGCGGTCCTCGTAAGCGATCGCGCCTTCGGCCTTGTGGTAGTTGACGAAGACGGGCATCGTCTTCGTCGTCTTCTCGTAGAAGTACCCGCCGATGTTCTGGGCGTTCATGTTGGTCGGCCAGTTGAGCAGCCTGCAGACGTCCTCGTACGTATATTTTTCGTAGAGAACGAGGTCGGTGCCCGCGTAGCGCTTCGAGAACCTGGCCTCGTAGCGCGAGACCATGAAGCCCGCGAGCTCCGCGAGCATCGTGCGGAACTCCGCGCTTCGGCCGAGCTCCTCGCGAAGTTCCGTGGCCATGCGCCATCCGAGCGCGGCGTCGTACTCGACAAAGACCATCCCGGCGCGCTGCTTCGCCTCGTCGGCGGTCTTCACGAAGCGGTTCGAAAGAAAGCCGAAGACGCTTGAGAGATGCGCAGCCGAGGGCTCGATCCCATAGCGGGCGAGTCCCTCGCGAAGTCCCGTCTCAAGGTCCGGTCTACCCGCGAGCAGGTCCCTGATGACAATCGCCTCGGAAACGCGCCTGCCCGCGCCCGCCTTCACGGACAGGAAGGCGAGCATGCCTGCGGCGCGCGTCGAGAGCCTAGTCGTGAAGGACTTCTCGTACTTTTCGAGAAAGGCGTAGTAGGAGCCGAACTTCTCGAAGAACTTGACGGCATCGATCGAGCCGAACCTGTCGAAGTCGAGAAGCCCCGGAATGCGGCCGAGCTTGGCCTTGAGCTGCTCGTAACTCGTACGGATGAGCTTCGTGTCGCTCACGCTCGCGCGGTCGATCGACTCGTAGATGCGCTTGCGCACGATCGGATCGAAGTGCACGCTCGAGGCTCCCGGAATCTGCCTCAGATCGACGGCGAGCGCGCGGCGCATGTTGTCCTTGTTGTACGAGCGGTCGTCGGCGAGCGCCACCGGAATCAGAAAGTTCGACTGGTAGTTCCCGATGAAGTCGAGAATGACCACGAATTCCTTGTCAGGTGCCTTGCGAAGGCCTCGGCCGAGCTGCTGCACGAAGACGATCGCGCTCTGCGTCGGACGCAGCATGATGACCTGGTTGACTTCGGGAATGTCGACGCCCTCGGCGAAGATGTCGACCGTGAAGATGTAGTCGAGCCTGTTGTCGCCCACGCCGTACGAGAGGCGGTAGATCGCCTCCTCGCGCAGGCTCTGCTCATCCTCGCCCGTGAGCGCGACCGTCATGAGGCCGCGTTCATTGAAGAGCCTCGAAAGTTCGGCGCACTCTTCCTTCCTCGAGCAAAAGACGAGGCCCTTGACGCGCGGACCGCTCCAGCCGAAGTACTGCGCGCGGTCGAGAATGTTCGAGACGCGCTCCTCGGCCGTCAGCAGCCTGAAGTCGGAGAGGTCCTCGAGCATCATGCCGCCCACCGTGACGTCCTTCACGCCGAAATAGTGGAACGGACAGAGAAGGTCCTCCTCAAGCGCCGTGCTCAGGCGGATCTCGTAGGCGATGTTGTGGTCGAAGAGTGCGTAGATGTCCGCGCCGTCGGGCCTGTCGGGACTTGCCGTCATGCCGAACCAGAGCTTCGGCTCGAAGTGCGCCATGATCTTCTTGTAGCTCTCGGCCGCTGCGCGGTGCACCTCGTCGATGATGATCACGTCGAACGCCTTCGGATCCAACGCGCCGAGCACGCGTTCTCGCGCAAGCGTCTGCATGGTCGCGAAGACGCAGTCCGCACCCGCCTCGTTCTGCCCGCCGCCGAGAAGCCCGTAGGTGAGTTCGTCCTCACCCAGGACTCGCCTGAAGCTTGCCATCGCCTGCCTCGCGATCTGCTCGCGGTGCACGACGAAGAGCATCCTGCGGGGCTTGAGCTCACGCACGGCGAAGGCCGCGGCATAGGTCTTGCCCGTGCCCGTGGCGGAAATGAGCAGCGCGCGGCGCTCGCCCGAACCCGCGATCCTGAGAAGATTCTCGACGAAGGCGCGCTGCATCGAGTTGGGCTCGGGACGCACGGGCGAAACGGGAAGCGGCAGGCGCCTCATCACCTCGGTCTGGGCCGCCATGTGCGCCCTGCGCTCGGCCTCGTAGGCGTCGATCACCTCATGGAGGGGACGGCTGAGCGGATGGTCCCAGAGCGCCCTGAATTCGGCCTGAAGCGCCCTTGCAAAGGCACCCGTCTGCTTCGAGACGAGCCTTGCGTTCCACTCGCGGTTCGTCGCGAGCGCCGTGCCCGTCAGGTTCGAGCTTCCGATCAGGAAGCGGCAGACGTCGCCCGAATTGAAGATGTAGCCCTTCGTGTGAAAGCCTCGGTTCCTCTCGGCCCTGAAGAGCCTCACCTCGATGTTGGAGATGCCCGCGAGCTTGCGCATGGCGGCGGGATCCGAAAAGCAGAGATAGTCCGTGGTCAGCACTCGTCCCGGCACGCCTCGTTCGCGCAGCTCCTCAAAGATGGGCAGAAGCGGCTCGATGCCGCTCATCGTCACGAAGGCAACACTGATGTCGAAGCTCGTGCATCGCGCGAGTTCGTCCTCGATCACGGTGAGGACCTTGATCCTGCGGTCGGGGTCGTTGATGACGAATTCCGGCCGAAGTCCGGCCTCCTCCCCGTCGGTCTCTCCCGTGAGGAAGGCCGAGCGGAGGTGCGCCTCAAGACAGGCGTCCGTCGTCATGCCGGCGGGAAGGCCGGCGGAAATGGGCATGGTCTCGTTCATGCCAGGATTCTAGCAGCCGCTGCGCCCGTCACAACGCCTCGATGCGCCTGCGGCGCAGGCCCGGGCCTCCGAATCAGGGCAGTCTGCCGGTCCCGGCCCAGGAGAGAGGCGAAGTCGGGCGAATAGGGGTTTTCCCGGAACACGCGTCAAATCGACATCCGCATGGTCCTGACCAAGCCTTTGCGGAACAGGAACGGTGCGGGGCCCTGACTTTCCACACGCTTCCGATGATTCCGAATCATCTAGGCAAACCTCCCTAAGAGAATCGTCCGAGGCACCTTGCGTGCAGTCACTACTCCCCCGCTTTCCCTGTGTCCTAGGCAATTCGCCCTAGAGACGGCGGATTTTCCTTCGGATAAATTGGAATCATCCCGACGCCCACAACCTTTTTTCCACCCGCGGCGCCGGGATCACCACGGAAGCCGGACCGTGCAAGCGGTCCGGAAGGAAACCATGAAATCCTTTTTTCACCCCTTCGCCACATGGAGCGGCCTGACCGAATAAGTCGGAGCCGACGCAAATCATGATGAAAGTCCTCGCAAAAATGAGCCAGTTCGTTAACAAGACGTTCGCCCTCTGGGTCGTCATTTTCGGCATTGCCGGCTTCGTTTTTCCGGAGATTTTCAAGCAGATTGGTCCCTGGATCGCTCCTCTGCTCGGCGTGGTGATGTTCGGCATGGGCCTCACGCTCTCGCCCTCGGACTTCCGTGAAATCTTCCGCCGTCCCCGCGACGTCTTCCTCGGCATCCTCGCCCAGTTCACGATCATGCCCGGTGGCGCGTTCCTGCTCTGCTATGCGCTGGATCTGCCGCCCGACGTCGCCGTCGGCCTGATGCTTCTGGGTTGCTGTCCGGGCGGCACGGCGTCCAACGTCGTGACCTTCCTTGCCCGCGGCGACGTCGCCCTCTCGGTCACCATCACGTCCTGCACGACGCTCCTCGCCCCCGTCATGACGCCCGCGCTGATGTATCTCTTCGCCAGCCAGTGGCTTGCGATCGATCCGACCGCGATGTTCATGTCGATCGTCCAGATCATCCTTCTTCCGATCGCCGCCGGCGTGTTCGTCCACAAGCTCCTC
>OGFG01002329.1_pt1 | contig 15943 bp, 10 predicted proteins | sample 1570761 | NCBI WGS metagenome assembly OGFG01 (sample SAMEA2581938, study PRJEB24529) | metagenome | biome: Human gut stool | place: China | collected 2011 | reverse complement strand
CACGATTCTCGGCGCGTCGATGCTCTCGGTCTCGCGCCCCGCGGCGGCGGAATTTTCCTTCTTTCTCGCCGTGCCGGTCATGCTCGGCGCATCGCTGCTCAAGGGCATGAAGTTTGCGGGCAAAGTTGCGTCCGGCGCGGAGGTGTTCGGCAGCTATGAGGCGATGATCCTCGCGGTCGGCTGCGTAGTGGCGTTTGTCGTCTCGCTGGCGGCGATCCGCTTCCTCATGGACTTTGTCAAGAAGCACAGTTTCGCCGCATTCGGCATCTACCGCATTGTGCTCGGCGTGCTCGTGCTGCTTCTGCAGGTATTTGTCAGATGAGCGGAGAAGAACTGCTCCGCCGTGCGGACGGCGCGTCGCTTGCCTACCTCGGCGACTGCGTATTTGAGCTTTGGGTGCGGCGGCGTCTGCTGCTGTCCGGCATCAAAGGGACGGGCGCGCTGAATGAGGCGTCCCGCCGCTATGTGACGGCAAAAAGCCAGTGTGCGGCGTTTCACCGCATTGAGGAGATGCTGACCGAGGAAGAGACGGCGTATTTCCGCCGCGGGCGCAATTCGCCGCACCTGTCGGTGCCGCGCTCGGCATCGGGGGCGGAATACCGCACGGCAAGCGGCTTTGAGACGCTCTGCGCCGCGCTCTACCTCGCGGGCGACGAAGCCCGCCTCGATGAACTGCTGACAAAGGCATTTGAGGAATGAAAACAGCCTTCCCCGGCGGGGGAAGCCTAAGAACGCATCGCGTCTCGTACAGTTTTCCCCCAAAAGAGACTTCTATCTTTAACATCAAAGAGGACAACATCATGGACAAACAATTTTTATCCGCGCATTACGACCACTTCTGCTGCACCAACATCGAGCTGATTTCCGGCGACATCCGCGGGATCATTCTCTACTTCAATGGGCTCGGGCACATCGTCAACCCCGGCGCCGATATGATCGACGCGCCCGCCGCCGCAGCGCGGAATATTCTCTACATCACGCCCTGCTACAACCCGTGGAGCTGGATGAACCGCGACACGGTCGCTTTCTGCGACATGCTGGTGGAGATTGCGATGGAGAAATGGCACATTCCGACGGACGCGCCGGTCGGGCTGTACGGCGGCAGTATGGGTGGCTATTCTGTCTTCCACTACGCGATGCAGTCGCGGCACAACATCGTCGCGGGCGACCTCAACTGCCCCTGCTGCAACCTCGAATATGAGGTGCTCTGCAACAAAAATTCCATCCTGCACACGCTGTTCGAGGCGACGATGGGATACTGCGACGACTTTACGGCGTTTCTGCACGACAATTCCCCGGTCAATATGGTCGGACGGCTGAAGCGCATTCCCTACCGCTTTGCAGTCGGCATGCAGGACGGCGTACTTGCGCCCTCGCAGCATTCCATGAAACTGATTCCGCTCCTGCGCGCGGCGGGCTACACCGTCGATGTTGCCGAATATCCGCACGCCGGACACTGCAACATCGGCGCGGAGGCGCGCGCAGCGGAGCATGCCTGGCTGATGGACAGGATGCTTGAGGACTGAAAAACGCGCGGGAACGCGTGAAACCGTATGCAAGAAAATCCTTGACAACCGCATCACTTTGTGCTACACTTTTCTAAAAGCGGCAACGAAGGGGAGGAGTACCCGTGCTGCGCCATGCAGAGAGCGCGTCGGTCGGTGAGAGACGCGTATGTGCGCCGCCGGAGAAGGTCGCCCCCGAGCCCCGGACAGAACGGCAACCAGTAGAGTCCGGCGTTTGCCCCCGTTATCGGGCAGGAGTGATAAATCCAGGTGGTACCGCGCTTTTTGCGCCCTGACTTCGTTCAGGGCGCTTTTTATTTTGCAAAATAACCGTTAAGGAGAAAGATATGAAAAGCGAACTCGCAAAAACCTATGCGCCGCACGAATTTGAAGACAGAATCTATCAGAATTGGTGCGACAAGGGCTATTTCACCCCCGATGTGAACGACGGCAAGCCGCCGTTCTCGGTCGTCATCCCGCCCCCGAATGTCACAGGGCAGCTCCACATGGGGCACGCGCTCGACGAGACGCTTCAGGACATCCTCGTCCGCTACAAGCGGATGCAGGGCTTCAGTACGCTGTGGGTGCCTGGCACCGACCATGCGGGCATTGCCACGCAGATCAAGGTGGAGGAGCAGCTGCGCAAAAACGAGAACCTCACCCGCTACGACCTCGGCCGCGAGAAATTCCTCGAGCGCGTCTGGGACTGGAAGCATCAGTACGGCAGCCGCATCATCAATCAGCTGAAGAAGCTGGGCACCTCCTGCGACTGGACGCGCGAGCGCTTCACGATGGACGAGGGCTGTTCCCGCGCGGTCAAGGAGGTCTTCGTCAACCTCTATGAAAAAGGGCTGATTTACCGCGGCAACCGCATCATCAACTGGTGCCCGCACTGCGCGACCGCCCTCTCCGATGCGGAGGTCGAGTACAGCGAGCAGGCAGGCCATTTCTGGCACATCAAGTACCCGATCAAGGGCAGCGACAAGTATGTCGAGATTGCCACCACGCGCCCCGAGACGATGTTCGGCGATACCGCCGTCGCCGTCAACCCGAATGACGAGCGCTACACCGACCTTGTCGGCAAGACGCTGATTTTGCCGATCGTCGGCCGCGAGATTCCGGTCATCGCCGACGACTATGTCGAGATCGGCTTCGGCACGGGCTGCGTGAAGATCACGCCCGCCCACGACCCGAACGACTTCCTCGTCGGGCAGCGCCACGGGCTGGAGCAGATCAAGGTCATGAACGACGATGCCACCATCAACCACTGGGGCGGCAAATACGAGGGCATGGACCGCTACGAGGCGCGGAAGGCGCTCGTCGCCGACCTCGAAGCCGAGGGCTACCTCCTCAAGGTCGAACCGCACACGCACAATGTCGGCACCTGCTACCGCTGCGGCACGACGGTCGAGCCGATCACATCCAATCAGTGGTTTGTCAAGATGCAGCCGCTCGCCGAGCCGGCGCTCGAGGTCGTCCGCGACGGCCGCGTCCGCTTTGAGCCGGAGCGTTTCACCAAAATCTACACCAACTGGATGGAAAATGTCCACGACTGGTGCATTTCGCGCCAGCTCTGGTGGGGACACCGCATCCCCGCCTACTATTGCGACAAATGCGGCGAGATGGTCGTCTCCAAGACCGATGTGGACACCTGCCCGAAGTGCGGCGGCCACATGACGCAGGAGAGCGATGTGCTGGACACCTGGTTCTCCTCGGCACTCTGGCCGTTCTCCACGCTCGGCTGGCCGGATAAGACGCCCGAGCTTGCAAAATACTATCCCACCTCGGTGCTGGTCACCGGCTATGACATCATCTTCTTCTGGGTCGCGCGCATGATCTTCTCGGGGCTTGAACACATGGGCAAGGAGCCGTTCTCCACGGTCTTCATCCACGGCCTCGTCCGCGATGCCAAGGGCAGAAAGATGTCCAAGTCCCTCGGCAACGGCATCGACCCGCTCGAAGTCATCGACAAGTACGGCGCAGACGCGCTCCGCTTTGCGCTTGCCACCGGCAACGCGCCCGGCAACGACATGCGCTTCTCGGACGAAAAGATCGAGGCGGCGCGCAACTTTGCCAACAAGCTGTGGAACGCGGCGCGCTTCGTGCTGATGAACCTCGACATCGACGAGGTAAAGCTGCCGGATGCCGCCGACCTCGCGCTTGAGGACAAGTGGATCCTCGACAAGCTCAACGACCTCGCGGCCAACGTCTGCCAGAACCTCGACCACTACGAGGTCGGCGTCTCGTTGGCGAACATCTACGACTTTGTCTGGGATATGTTCTGCGACTGGTATATCGAGCTCTGCAAGCCCCGCCTCGCCGCAGGCGACAAGACGGCGCAGAATGTCATCGCCTACGTCCTCTCCGAGACGCTCAAGCTGCTGCATCCCTTCATGCCGTTCATCACGGAGGAAATCTATCAGAAGCTGCCGCGCGACGCCGAGAGCATCATGATCTCGACCTTCCCGCGTGAGAATCCGGCGCTGCATTTTGACGCCGAGGCCGCCGAGATGGAGAAGATCATCGCGCTCATCAAGGCGATCCGCGCGCGCCGCACCGAGATGGGCGTCGCCCCCTCCCGCCGCGCAAAGCTGTATATCGTCACCAAGAGCATCGAGACCTTTGCCGCCGCTGCGCCCTTCTTCCAAAAACTCGCGGGCGCGTCCGAAGTCGAGCTCGTGGACAGCTATGCCGATTCCACGGCGGTGCAGATTATCACCGACAGCGCCGTGGCATATATCCCGCTTGCCGATATGATTGACTTTGAAGCCGAGCGCAAGCGCCTCACCACCGAGCTTGAAAAGAACGCAAACGAAATCAAGCGCGTCGAGGCGAAGCTCGCCAATGAGGGCTTCACCTCCAAGGCGCCCGCCGCCGTCATCGAGGGCGAACGGCAGAAGCTCGAAAAGTACCGCGAGGTGCGCCGCGGGCTGGAAGAGGCGCTGGCAAAGCTGGGGTGACGCGATGGAACGCATGATGACCTATGAGACCCTCCGGTGGTACGCCTATGTCAACGACAAAATCTGCAGGCAGCCGATTCGCGGCGTGGTCGTCGCGTTCTTCGGCTTCGGCAACCAGTCGCGCTTTACGGAGGACACGCTTGAGGGCGAGTTCTACGGCGAACGCGGGATTCTCTATGTCTATCCCTACAACAATCCGTGGAACCGCATGAACCGGCAGGCGGTGGATTACACCGACGAGGTGCTGGACGTGCTGTTTGCACACTACGGGCTGCCCGACAGCACCCCCATCGTCGCCTCGGGCGGCAGCATGGGCGGGCAGGGCGCGCTCACCTACATGGTGTATGCAAAGCGCACGCCGGTCGCCTGCGTGGCAAACTGCCCGGTCTGCGACATGGTCGGCCACTGGAACGCGCGCGAGGATTTGCCTCGCTCGTTCTACAGCGCGACCTACGGCTACCCAGGCAGCTTTGAGGAGGCGCTGGAGTCTCTGTCGCCGCTGCATCTTGCGGACAAAATGCCGGATGCGGACTATCACATCTTCCATTGCACCGAAGACCGTGTTGTGCCGAAGGCGCTGCATTCGGACAAGCTCGTCCCCGCGCTCCGCGCGGCGGGGCGGCGCGTCACCTACGACGTCGTCGAGGGGCGCGGGCATTGCAGTCTGACCCTCGCCGCCAAGCAAAAATACGCGGACTATATTCTCCATGCCATCCTCGGCTGAATCCCTGTGGCGCACTTCATCGAAGTGCGCCACAGTTCGTTTCGCCCCCCGGCGAAACGAATATCGCGGGGAAGAAGTTTGCCCTATCGTTTGCCGCCAAGGCAAATATCGCGCCGCGCCGCGCGCGGCATATCGCCATTTGGCAGCAGCATCTTTTCGGGGAAGATGGAACGAACGGTTTGCAAAGAATCCGCACAAACCTGTAGGGCGGGGGTTTGCTCCCGCCGCGGCCGAGACTCCCCCGCGCAAAAAAAGCCGCCTGCGGGCGGCTTTTTACAGTTTAATGCCGAGCACAAAATCGGCGCTGACTTTATAGTATTTGCAAAGGCGAATCAAATGCTCAATCGGCAGCGCGCGATAACCCAGCTCGTAGTTGGAATAGGTGCGCTGGTCGATGCCGAGCACGGCGGCCACCTGCGTCTGCGTCAGGTCGTGATCCTCCCGCAGTTCCCGGATTCTATCGTTGTAGTTCTTCATTCTATCCACATCCTTATAATCAAAATTATAAGGAAAAAAGCACAAAACACTTGATTATACTATCAAACGATAGTATAATCAAGCTGAGGTGAGCCTATGCGGATTGAAATTGTCACGAGTCGCTATATACCGGGCGACGGCGGAAAACTATGTCGTTATAACGGCAAGCATTACTCTGTTTTCGGGCATAAAATCGAATGTGAATGCGATGGCTGTGATTATATTCTGTGCTGTGTCGTCATGGAGGGGCGCGAGAAGTGTCGGCAATGCAGGGATGCTTTCTGTCCGTGCTCTGCCGCCTATCAAAAACGCGGACTTGAAAAATTTGCAGCATGGCTCAGCGGTGAGCGGTGATGTAGCCGCGCATCCAAGGGGGAAGCCTAAGAGACGCACAAACCGTAGGGAGGGTGGGACCCCCGCCGCATCCGTGCGTAATCTATCTTCGCCTCCCTTGCACAGGGGAGCCGAAGGTGCTTCTGCTCACCCCCGCGCAAAAAAAGCCGCCCTTGGGCGGCTTTTTTTACTGCACATTGTCCGTATACACGGCGGAGATGCCGGCGGAGAACAGGGCGGCCTGCTCGGCCTCGCCGTTGACGGTATGCACCGCCAGCGGGACGCCCGCTTCGTTGAACGCGGCGATGAACCTCTCGCTCGCGATGGTGACGTCCGCCGTGACGGCGACGAGGCCGCGCGCCGCGGCAAAGGGCACGATCTTCTTCGTGTTCACCTTGTCGCTGTATTCGCCGAGGCGGTAGAGCGTGAGGATGATGTTGGTATAGCCCATCGCGCGCACCGGCGCGTACTCCTCGTAGGCGTAGATCTGCGGGATGAAGCGTGCCTGCAATTCGGGATGCGTGCGGGCAATGGTGCGCAGCACGCCGAGATTGTTGTCCTTCACATCGGTGACGATCTGCACATCGGGGTGCGCCGTGAGCCATTCGGCCAGCGTGTCGAGGTCAAGCGGCGTGTACCGCTCGTAGATGCGGATGGCGCGGAATGCGTCGCGCGTCATCGGCACGCCGTCGGTAATATCGTTGGAATAGAACGCCGACCAGTCGTGCAGGCAGACCGGCACGCCGTCCGACGAGAGCAGAAAATCCAGCTCCAGGGTGCGGTTGCCCGCGGCATAGGCGGCGTTGATCGCCTCCAGCGAATTGCTGCCCGCGTAGCCGTCTATAGCGCCGCCGCCGTGCACCACCTTCTGCGGCAGGGTGAGTGCCGCCGCCTCGGGCGAAACTTCGCCGGTCTCAAGCATGGAGAGCGCCGCGCCGTGCAGGTAGGTGCGCCTGCCGTAGGCGTCGAGCGACGAGAACAGGATGATGGTGCGCCCGTCGATGTTGTAGCCGGTGACCTCGCGCCCGTCGAGATAGACGCGGATGTCGGAGTACAGCACGCGCGCGATGACCGTGCCGCTCGGCTTGTGGCTGCCCTCGGGGATGGCAACGCCGCGCACCGCCGCGCCCGTGCGGTTGACGGTGAGCGTGCGGGTCGAATCGTCGTACCCGGTGACAAAGCCGTAGGCGCCGAGATCCTCGGCGACCACGCCGAGGTTGCCGTCGATGTTGTAGGCGGGTATCTCCACACCGTCGATAAAGGCGCGGATCTCGGTGGCAAGCACCTGCCCCGCCACATCGCCCGGGCGGAGCGCCGCCGCGGAGAGCGAAAGCACCGCGAGGAGCAGGAGGGGTATCCAAATTTTGAGGAAGTGTTTCATTGCTCGTAGACGAAATTCTTTCTGTAGTAATAGGTTACATCGTCATAGAGACGATAAGTCTCGCTCCGCAAATCAAAGCTGCGGTGCACCACGGGGGTCTTCTGCATCTGCGCGGTGGTGAACTGCATGTACGCGCTGCCGCGCCAGCCGCAGAGCTCGAACACCTTGTTCATGAGGAAGGACGCCGAGATGGTCTCGCCCGCGCCGCGAAAATCATTGCCGGTCGCGCGTTTTGCCGCGTCGTTTGCAAGAATCAGATAGCGCGTGGAATAATAGTTGAGGAAGCCCTCGTCGGTCGAGCGGTCGATGTTGATGCCAAGCTCGTGATAGACGCTGTCGGCGTTGCCCATCCAGGGCTTGTGGTCGCCGAAGAAGACCAGCACGACCGGCTCGTCGGTCGCAAGCATCTGCATGGCGTAGTCGTAGAGCATTTCGGTAGTCTCCGCCTGCGCGTTCAGGTAGTTGTTGAGGATGGTCTGCGACGCCTCCGACCAGCCGCCGTTTTCCACATAGGGCTCGGTGTAATGCGGGTTGTCCGCCTCATAGGGGCCGTGCCCCTGGTAGGTGATGTTGTAGCTGAAATAGGGGACGGACTTGTCGCGGCTCTCGTAGAGGTCGTAGAGCATCGGGAAGTAGGTGCCGTCGTAGGTGATGTCGCTCCATGTTCGCTCGGCAAAGTAGTTTTCGCTGAAGAGGTAGTCTTCAAAGCCGAGGTTCTTGTTGATATTCTGCCGGTTGTAGAACCAGGCGTAGCAGGGGTGCGAACCCGTGGTGTGATAGCCGTTTTGGCGGAAGTACCACACGAAAGAGTTGGACGGCGCGACGAATTTGTCAATGCGGCTGTAGGGCAGCCCGGTGAGAAATTCCCGCTCGCTCACGCGGGTGTCGCCCGCGAACACATCGGTCACAAGCGTCCCGGCATAGCCCATTTTCTCAAGTTCGCGGTACTTGCCGTAGACATCGCGGACGAAATGCAGGTTTTCAAAGCGGGAGAAGTCGTTGTACGCCTCCAGCATCACGGCGACGACATTCACGCGGCGGTCTTCGGGGATCGGCGCGTCGGTGTAGGCGTCGAGCGCGGCTTTTGCGCCGTGTGCGTCATAGCCGTCGGGCGCGGGGTGGAACGCCTCTTTGACGGTGTGCAAAAAGGGGTAGACAAAGCCCTTGGAGATGAACTGGTCGTTCTCGGAATAGGGGTTGATGAGCGCGGTGTTGGATGTCTTCACATTGTAAATATCGGCGCTTGTGTAGAGCGGCGCTGCGGCGGCGCAGGCAAGCGCCAATGCCGCGCGCTTCATTTCTTTTCCCTCTTTAACATTGCCTCCTCGAGAGAAAGCCCCGTGCACTCGCCCATCGCGCTCGAACCTCTTTGAAAGCCCCTCGCTGTCTTTGTATGTCTCGGGGTAGCCGTCTTTGCCGTAGCATACCTCCAAAGACCTAAGCTCCTTTCCGCCTCCATAGGCAGAAACCTTCACCGGGAATCCGTTGGAATCGTATTCTATGCGCTCCAAAACCTCGCCGGACTCGCGCGATATGCGCCTATTGTACCTGTCGTAGGAGATAGACGTCTCAAGCCCAAACCCGTCGACAAACTTTATCGGATAACCGTAAAAATTATACCCTATCTTTACCTCCCGGCAGCCGTCGCTTATCATCACGGGCCGCCGCGACGCATCATATTGTATGCTGGTTGTGCGAACTACCCGCCCCTTGGAATCAAGCTCGTTTATGCGCGAGGGTTTCATCTCCCCCTTTATATACTCAAAACTCCTCACCGGCAGCGCGTCAGGCTCGCCGGCGCCGCGTTTGCTTATCCCAATCAAATTACCGCGGCTGTCGTACTTGAAATTTATGTCGTTTTTAGCATTGTCGCGGTACCTCGTAATTTTTCCGGTATCCTTGTCGTAGCGGTAGCTTGCAAGCACGCGCTTTCTGCCGTCAACTATTTGCCTGACTTTTCCGTTGTAGGCAACGTCGTAGCGCATGAAATAATAAGTTGACATCTCCTTGCCGGAAAAATCCGTATACCGCGATATGCCCCGCTGTGAATCAAATTCATATTTGGCAACCTCCCCGCGCTTATTCGCAAGCTCTACATTGCCAAACTTGTTTGACGGATATGAATAATTGTAAGTTGAATCTTTGAGTATCCTGCCGGCGACGGCCTCTTTCGCTATATTGGCAACACTCTTATTCGCCTTCTTTGCCGCCGCAACCCTCTTTAAATAATCTTTGCGCTGCGCAAGGCTTTCATGTTCCACGGAAATTTCGTCAACATATCCGCCTCGCTTTATGCGCGAAAGATAGCCAGCGCTATCGTAGGAAAATTCCAGCGGATTCAACCCCCGCTGTCCAACGCTTCTCAAAAATTTCGACTCTACCCGCTCTTCATTGCCAGCAAGCGTCTCAGGCAATATTTGCACCTTCCCATCGGCAAAAACAAACTTATTGCTAACCCCATTTATCAAAATTTCAGAAAGAATCTTATCTTCATTATATTTTAAAGACACAAAAGAATTTCCGCGCTGCTCCACTGAAACAATCCTGCCGTTGTCGTACCTAAATGTCAATAAATCACCAGAAGGCGCAGTTATACTCCGAAGCTTGCCCTCCAAATATACAAACTTCCACCCCCGCATATCTTTGCGCCCGTAGATTGTCCATGAGCCGCTGTCGGCGCGCCCGTTTGCAGTCCAATCGGCATATGGCGAAAAGTAGGCGTTCTCGCGTTCCGTCTCGTTAAAGAGGCTTAAAACATCCTTAGAAGTATTGCGGCGCGAATAAAAATTCACCTTCTCGCCCCACGGGGTTGTCCATATCGCGCCGTTTTCGCTCGGAACCGCCGAACTCTCGAGCTGCGGAATTTTCCACCCAACGCCAGCAATGCCTTCGTCTTTTACAGACGAGTCATAAAATATCTGTATGGGAAGACGCAGTTCCGGAGAAAAATTTGCGGTACCGATAGTAAAACTCGAATAATAGGCGTCAGACGTGAGTGACGCCTTTCCAGCCGCATTCTTTTCTTGCAGAAAATTAACCTCCTGCCCCCATAAGCATATTGCGCATGCAAAAAACAAAAAAAAGGCCGCATATTCTTTTAAGATTTTTTTCATGTCTAAAATTATTTTCTTAATTAAAAGAGTATGTCAACATTAAAATAAATATAATTTAAATGATTATTATTAATATATTCGTAATAATTAAGCAATTTAAACTTAATTGCATAAGCTAAGAATAAACTATGATTTTTATATAATTACAACATATGCCCCAGACGCGATTGCAAAACTGTAACCAAGAACAACAAACTGCTTATATATTTCTATAAGACAAGAGACTATTTGAGGCGAATTGGCACTCTTTGGCACAGATAGAGGGTGATTGTATAACACCCATTTTTTTAATTATCGAAAAGGTGGGTAAAAAGCGGCGTTTTTCATTAATTCCATTGACTTTTATATTGACCCGCACTAGCAGTCAATTACTTGCAAACTGGGGTGCGACCTCACAAATAAACGCAGATTCATAACTTACTGAAAATTGACATTGACCGCGCCCGGAGTTTGACACAATGGTTTTGAGCGAAGAAGGAGGAACAAAAAAGGCGCGCGATAGGAGCGTACAAAACGGTACGTGACTATTGCGCGCCTTTTGCAGTGACGATGTTATTCGCCAAAAGCATTTGTCAAACGGAGAGAGAGGGATTTGAACCCCCGGTACGGTTGCCCGCACACCTGATTTCGAGTCAGGCACAATCGGCCACTCTGTCATCTCTCCTTTTAAAGTTTTTTAAATTACCACACTATATTCCGTTCGGTCAATATATTTCTCAATTTTTTATTCAAATCTCATGAATCTACCCTACTTCCTCCTCTATTCCACTCCTTTCATTCTTTATCTACCTCGCCCGCTAAATATCTTTATTTATCCATTCCTTCCATTCTAATTCTTTAGCTTAAATACGAAGCGGCCTGCATAAAATACGCTTAATTTTCACCTTCCATCGTATAATTAAAATTCCATATTTATTTATCTAAAAAACACTCTATTTATACCGTTTCCGTTAATTTACTTACGTACATTTTATCGGATAAATTCTCCCCCCCCAAAAAAAGGGTTTACCCTGCTTATATCCTCTCATTCATTCTCGCCACAATATTATCGATAAACAGGTTTTACTACCAACAATTTCTTACTTCAATTTTTATCCCTAAAAATACAACGCCTACTTTTTTCTCTTATTTCGCTTCTTTTAAGGATTAGTAACATCTTTCATTGACATATATGCACTCATTATTACATTCTTAATCTACTATGCGCACCTTTATAAAAACTCTCATTTTAATCTCCTCTTTTATATCGCCCTCGCTTTTCGCAAATTGGAATTTATCTTTCGATGAAAGTTCCTCATCTTTGCAGGCCGACAACGGCTCAGTAAAAATTGCAGGTTCATTTTCTTTTTCCAACAACGGCAATAATTGGAAAATCGCAGATTCCCGCGACGGCGTAAAAAACAGACTAGCCATAGTGGACAATAAAGGCGACGTGCAAGGATACATCACTTTCCCGGAAAACTCAAACCGCCTCGAAATATTCTTCTACCACCGCACTGCACAATCATATAAGGGAAGGCTTTCTTTCAACGGCAAAATTTCATTCCTCTCTGACGCATTCGCATGCAGCTCCATTCCCCAAAAAGGCGAGCGCGTCCTTCAACTTGGCGTCAACTCTCCGGATTCCGCAATTTGCGATTCCCTCTTTTCGCCGCAATCCGACACTATGCTTAGAATATTTGCAGACTCCGTAAAATTATCTTCCCTCGGCAACGGAAGTTTCGACTTCTCGCTCTCCGGAGAAATATCAGAGGCAGCAGAAGCGCACTTTATTTTCGATCTCCAAAAAGACTTCCTAAAAAATAGATACGTTCCCTATTACAAGCCACTCGACAAAAAGCGCTGCCCCAAAACCCCGACGGGCTGGATGTCTTGGAACACATATTTCGACAAGGCCACCGCCGAAGACAATCTCGCGGAGGCGCGCATCGGCAAAAAATTCCTCCAGCCTTTCGGCTGCGAAATATGGTCTATCGAATCCTGGCAGGGCAATTCCGACCAGCTGCCTGTAGCGAAATTCTACAACATGAATCTCGAAACAAACCAAAATCAGTTCCCAAAGGGAATGAAGCAGCTCGCACAAGACATTCGAGCCCTCGGATTCCGCCCGGGCATTTGGATGGCCCCATTCGGGACGGGAAACGAAGAATTTTACCGCCAGCACAAAGACTGGTTTCTGCATTCTCCCGACGGAAAGCCTATTTCATCGTGGAACGGAAAATACACTCTCGACCCGACGGTCCCAGCCGCCCGCGAGCACTTGCGCAATATTTTTAAAATCGCGCGCGAAGACTGGGGCTATGAATTTTTCAAAATCGACGGAATGTCCGGGCGCAGCAAGGGATATTGCGCACATCTATACGAAAGACCGGAAATCCGCGCGCAGTTTAGCGACCCCTCATGCCCGAACCCATTTGAACTGTGCGTAATTGCTTTCAGGGAAGGAATCGGCGACGACGCCATTTTCCTCGCATGCCAAGGGCACACTTCCGGGACGGAAGCCGCGTACGCTGAAATGTCGCGCACCGGCGCGGATGTCGTACACCCGAACATGCCCATTCAATGGAAAAATGTCCTCAATCAGGCAAAGTGCACGGTCAATCAAATATTTACGCATAACATATCGATGATTTCCGACCCCGACACTATCCTCGTAAAAGATCTGCCTATCGAGACCGCAAGGGTCGAAGCTACGATTGTCGCACTTCCCGGCCAGCTTACGTTTTTTGGCGACAAGCTCGCAGGCGTCGATTCTGAAAAAATGAAAATCCTTCAACAGACACTTCCGGTGGCGGATGTGCGCCCAATGTCCATTTATCCGCATTTCTCAATGCTTCCAGTATGGAATCTCGCAGTTAGAAATCCCGTTTTGGGAGACTACAATGTGGTTGCGTTCTTTAACTGGACTGACGAGGAAGCAGATATTTCGGCATCGGCCAAGGAGCTCGGCATTTGTCCAGATAAACCCTACGACGCATTTGAGTTTTGGACTCAGAAGTACATGGGGCAGATAAAGCTTCCTATCGCAATAAAAGTTCCCGCTAGAGGAGTGAGAATCGCCATACTTCGCAAGGCCTCCCCTGCACCGCAAATTCTTGCGACCGACAGGCATATTGCGCAGAGCGGCTTCGAGTTTAAATCCGCCAAATTCGACTCCTCCAAAAATTCGCTCGAAGGCACCATTTCACTCGTAGGAAACTTCCCCCTAAAAATGTTCGTTTCCGTTCCGAAGGGATATTCCTTTGACAGGGTTGAATCGACGGCTGAGGCTTCCTCGGAAGTCGCCGACGGGGTCGTTGCAATTACATTTAAAGGAAAAGATTCTTCAAAAAATTCAGATTGCGATTTTAAAGTTTTCTTTAAGAAATAAACTGGCTTGGGATCGCGCAAATTGCCGCGTACCCTTGTGGAATAAAGTCTTTCCGCTAACAATGGCATTCTTCTTAGGAATGCGTTGTTAGAGTATATTTTACGCGTGCGGCCATTCTGAAGGTAGCGCGTATTTGAGGCTGTCAATTTTTTGTACATTTCGCTGTTTACGTAGAATTTTTAATGGGGAAAGGCAAGGCGCTCCAGGCCTCGCCCGCAGCCACGAAAAGATTTGAGCATGATTTTCTCAATCGGAATTGTGGTTTAAAACATTTGTCGGGCAAAGTTGTCATAAGCTACATGAAAACGGCAAAGATTTTCATATTTTTCATAGTTATCGCATACGTCGGGGTTTTCTCTAATGCCGAAAATATTTCGGAAGCGCGCGATTTTAGGCGGATATACGTGGCAAGGCATGGGCAGAGAACATCCGGCGGAGATCCGTCTCTTACTAGGTTGGGAGTGGAACAGGCAAAGTTGTTGGCGCGGCGCATTCAAGAAATTGGCTTTGACGGAAAGATATATGCTTCTCCGTATCTCAGGACGGTGGAGACCGCCTCTGAAATTGCCAAGCTATTTGGCATTAAGATGATCCTTACGCCGGAAATTCAGGAACGCACCCATAAAGAGGGCATTCCCGATATTAAGGGCAGGAGCCTCGCCGAGCTCGACAATTTATTTCCATCGTTAATTTCCAAAGACTCAAAACTTCCTAACAACTGGGTATATGCAGACAACTTTGGAGAAAAACTAGACGAACGTGTGGCGATAACCATAGAGAAGGCCTTGGAGGTCGATTCCGGCGATTTTATTCTGGTCGGGCACAAAGCAACAGTAAAGGCTGCCCTAAAATATTTATGCGAAAAAGCAAACTGCCAAGTGGATACTGAGATTTGGAATTGCGAGCTCGCCTATTTTATAGCACTTCCCGACGGCTCAATAAAATTTGTTTCAAGCGGAGTGGATTTTATTCCTCCTGGCAAAGTCACAAACAATTTCAAGCGCAACCTGCTTGGGCAAAAACCTCCAAGCATTGGTGTAAAAAATAGAAAATAATGGGGCAAAGGCATGTCAATTGCCCTTAGGATAAAAAGTTCCGTCTGCACTGCAATATTTCAAAAGTAAATGCTTGACTAATTGGCAAAAGGTGGAAAATTTGCTTTTTTTAATTGAAAGCGATAATAACAGTCCTTTTATTTTTTGCAACCTTCGCGGGAGCGGCTGTCGGGAAGGCAGGTTGGGGTGTTTGCCAAATCCCCGACGGGAATGGGGATTCGTCTTTCATTCATTCAGGGGTTGACTCATTGAGCATATATGCCCTACCCCAATCCTTTCCTTCGGCGTCGGCTGATAAGCTGCGCGAGAGGCGCTCAAAATTGCGTGAAAAGCTGGATTGTTTCGACTCCGCATGCGCTCCGCATTACGCCGCTAAAGAAATCATAAATTTATTCTATTTGGCTGTCGTCTCGGAAAACGACCGCCGTTTTTGTCCGTTTCCAAAGGCTTCTTTTAGAGATAGCGGCGGGCACTCGCATACTATCTGCAATCTGTTGATTTGAGGCAAACTGTACGGTTTGCACTGTGGACGCTTTATGTCAACTGCGTCCTAATATCTATGTCTTAATCGGCAAATTATCGCCGTGAGCGGATTCCGCCCAAGCCTAACAATTTACAAGTTGGAATAATTATGGAATCAATACACAGTTTTGCCCAAGCGCATGCAGTTTTTCTATCCGGGCTGATTTTAATTCTCGCCTACATATTTATAGCCACCGAGAAAATAAGCAAAGTGACAGTGGCGCTCATAGGCGCGTGCGCGGCCATATTTCTTGACTTGGTGAGCCAGGATAAGACCGCAGGAGGAGCCGCCAACGCCCACTACTACATAAACTACATCGACTTCAACGTAATCTTCCTGCTGATTTCGATGATGATAATTGTTTCGATTGCGGCCAAGAGCGGCATATTCAACTATGCGGCGGTAAAGATGCTCTCGCTCACGCGCGGAAGGCCAATATTTATACTCCCCGCACTCGCATTTTTCACGGCCTTCATAAGCGCATTTCTCGACAATGTGACTA
>OGFG01002325.1_pt1 | contig 15976 bp, 11 predicted proteins | sample 1570761 | NCBI WGS metagenome assembly OGFG01 (sample SAMEA2581938, study PRJEB24529) | metagenome | biome: Human gut stool | place: China | collected 2011 | reverse complement strand
CGCAGATGGCGGAAAAGACATCGCCAGACGCGCCGCCGAATTGTGCGGTAGTGCCTTAGCGGATGCCCGACCAGAGCGCGTCATTTTCCGCTTGAAACGCTTCCCTCAGCGCATTTTCATCTTCAGTAGATACATCCTGTTCAAAAATCAGGATGCCGTCCATATCCGGGTCATGTTCCCAGACCTGCAGGGTCAGCACATCATTGTAGTGCCGGACGGTATAACCATCCGCGTCGAACGTCCAGTCCTCTTTCTCCTCGCCGACTGCCCAGCGCAGCAGCACCGCCTCCGTCCCATCAAAACGGTACAGCGTTTCTCTGTGAATGCCGCCCGCCAAGCCGCCGTTCACAGAACTCCTTACAATCTTGTGTTCCGCATCAAGGTCGTAATTCGTGAACGTCAGCGGACAGAGAACATACTGTTCGCCATCAAAAATGAAAAACTGGTAGACGAAATTGCTCGCGCCGCGCTGTGTCAGTATCACCACATCGTTGATGCCGTCGAAGTTGACATCCGCATAGGAAAGGCACGGGTCTTTCTCGCCGGACACGAAGCAGAGTTCCTGCCCGTTGTCCGCAATCAGGCGGTGGATGTACTCGTTCTCCGTCGTCTGCCCGATAATTTCCGCGCGGACAGGGGCGATGGTCATCAGGAGAAGCAAGGCAAGCAGGCAGAAACGGGAAATACAGTTCTTCATAAAGAATACTCCTTTCGCATTGGTATGCTAATGAAAGAACGAATACGGGGCGGCAATTCATCCGCAGAAAAAAAGGAAATTTCTTCATCATCTGAAATGGAAATGCTTGCAAATTACTGATGTTTGCGTTATAATGAAAATGGTAATTTATGATTCAAGGTTTCTTGCTGGGGAAGTGGGGAAAGGGGTGTTTGCCACGGCGCACGAAGGAGCAGCGCAATACTGCCGCAAAGTGGACAAGCGTGAAATTCCGGTCTGTCCGATTTTAGGGGTCAATATTGCTGTCATCAACATGAATTGGCTACTGAAATATTTGGCGCAGAATATTCATCAATTGCAGGGAGATTACATCTGCGTATCGAATGTACATACAACCGTCGTCAGTTACGAGGATGCGGACTACCGTGCCGTGCAGAACGGCGGTTTGATGGCGATTCCGGATGGCAATCCGTTGGCGCAGGAGGCGCGGCGGCGCGGGTATCCGCAGATTCAGCGGACAACCGGGCCTGACCTGATGATGGAGGTCTTTCGGCAGTCGGCGGCACACGGCTGGCGGCATTATTTCTACGGCAGCACGCAGGAAGTGCAGGAGAAAATGATTACGCGCCTGCAGCAGGAGTATCCGGGGCTGATAATTGCGGGCACAGACGTGCCGCCTTTCCGCGAACTGACACCGGAGGAAGATGCGCTTGCCGTGGCACGCATCAATCAGGCGCAGCCGGATTTTGTGTGGGTCGGGCTGGGAGCGCCGAAGCAGGAGCGCTGGATGGCGGCGCACCAAGGGCGTGTGCATGGGCTGATGATTGGCGTCGGCGCGGGCTTTGATTTCTTTTCGGGCAACGTCAAGCGCGCCCCGTTATGGATGCAGAAGCACAGCTTGGAATGGCTCTATCGCCTGATGCAAGACCCGAAGCGGCTATTCCAGCGCTACTGGAGTACGAATCTGAAATTCATCTGGAACGCGGCCATCAGGAGAAAGTAAATGCAGCAAGCGACAAAACAGCCCGCTGTACTGCTGGTACACGACTATTATCAGGTTCCCGGCGGCGAGGATGTCGTTGTGGCGAACGAGAAGCACCTGCTGGAAACGCACGGTCACGCTGCGGCGCTGTATGCGCGGCGGAACGAGGAAATTTCGCGCATGAGAACGCTGGAGAAAATCCGCAGTGCGCTGGGGATGTTTTTCAGCATCCGTACATACCGCGAGGTTCGGCGGAGCATCCGCGAAAACCGGATTTCGCTGGTGCATGTGCACAACACGCTGCCGCTGATTGGCCCGGCAGTGTATTACGCGGCATTGCGCGAGGGCGTTCCCGTGGTGCAAACGGTGCACAACTTCCGCCTGCTCTGCCCGAACGCGCTTTTCTACCGCGACGGCCATATCTGCGAGGACTGCACGAAAAAGGGGCTGCACTGCGCGGTGAAGCACCGCTGCTACCGCGGCAGCCGCCTGCAGACGGTGCTCTGCGTGCTCAGCACACGTTTGCACCGCGCCCTCAAAACGTACAGCCGCCTGCATTATATCACCCTGACGGACTTCAACCGTCAGAAGCTGCTGGCGCTTAAGCAGATTCCGCCGGCAAACGTGTCCGTAAAGCCGAACTTTGTGGAACCGCCGGAGACGATTGTGCCATATGCGGCGCGCGAAAATCAGGTGGTGTACATCGGTCGGCTGGATGCGCTCAAGGGCATTCGGCTGCTGCTGGAAGCGTGGGCGCGCTACGAGCGTTCAGGCGGGGGCATGAAGCTGATCATCTGCGGTACAGGGCCGGAGGAAGCATGGTGCCGCGAATATCTGACGCGGGAAAAGCTGAAGCAGGCGGAACTGCGCGGCTTTGTGCCAAATTCGGCGGCACGGGCGCTGATGGGGCAGTCCAAGGCGCTGATTCTGCCGACACAGTGGTATGAAGGCTTCCCAATGACGATTGTGGAAGCCTTCAGCGCCGCCACGCCGGTGATTTGCTCGGATTTAGGCAACGCGGGTTCCCTGATTTCGGACGGCGTGACGGGCTTCAAGTTTCCGGCGGACTCGGCGGAGCAGCTGGCGCAGACGCTCAACCGGCTGCAGCACGCGGAATCCGTCAGCGAAGGCGCGCTGAAAACGTATCAGGAGAATTTCACGGCGGAAGCAAATTATCGTCAGCTGATGGCGATTTACAGCAAGGCGATGCAGAAAAGCGGCGAAAGGAACGAACCATCATGCGGCTGATTGTGGCAGATGTACGGAGCACCAGCACAGACGGCATTGCCGCTGGGCATTATTTCACCGTCGCGCAGAATTATCTTGACCTGTTCGGCGCGGAGATGGATGTGCGCATTGCGGGCGGGCCGGTGTACGGCGACCGCTTCGGGGACAAGCTGATTCGTCTGCCGCATGATTACATCGTGGGCAGTTCGGCGGTGCGCAACAAACGCGCCGTGTTCCAGAACGTGCGCGCGCTGCTTCGGGAAGCGCAGGATGACGTGATTGTCCTCCAATGCAGCGCCGTCGCAACAGCGTATCTGGGGCTTGCACTGTTCAAGAAGAAAGAAACGCGGGTCTACGCCATCCAGTACAGCACCGACGGCGTCAATTCGCTGCTGAAACGGGGGCTGTATGCGCTGTGCAGGCGGAAAATCAGCGGCGTTATCTGCCCCAATGCAGCCATTGGCGCGGCGTATGGGCGGCCGATGTGCGTCGTGTCCGATTACATCAGCACAGGAACGATGCAGCCGCCTGTGCCGTATGCGCAGCAGCGCTATGATTTCGGCATGGTCGGGCTGATTACGTCGGACAAGGGCGTCGTTGAGGCGGCAAAGCAGCTGCGGAACACGCCGTATCGGGTGCTGATTGCGGGGCGGGTGCAGGAAGCGCCGCTGGAAACGGAACTGCGGGCAGTCTGCGCGGGGGCGAAGAACATCGAGCTGCGGCTGGAATACCTGTCCGAAGCGGCGTATGACGAGGCGATTCGCCAATGCCGCTACTGCATCCTAAATTATTCGGAGAATTACTCCCTGCACAGCAGCGGCGTTGTGTTCGATATTCTCTTCCGGGGCGTGCCGATTGTGGGCAGCCGCTGCGGGACGCTGCAAATGGTGGAAGCAAACGAATTGGGCAAAACGGTATCCAGCATAGCGGATTTTGTGCCGGAAAGGCTGCTGGATGAAGCCGTGCATGACCGCTATGTGCGCAACATTGCGCGCTACTGCCAATCGCAGGCGCAGGAGCGGGAAAAGCTGCGGGATTTTCTGACGCGGGGCGCGGTGGAATAACCATGCCGCACAGCGCAAAGTGAAAGGAGGGGCTGAAGCGTGAAGGTCATGTGGATGGGGAATATTATCCTCCCTGCCATTGCGGAAAAAGAATCGCTTCCCCCGGTGTATATCGTGGGCTGGCTGGTCGGGCTGTCGCGGCGGCTGACGCAGCTGCCGGATGTGGCGCTGACGTATGTGTTTGACGCGCCGAAAGCGCTGACGGGCGAAGTGGACGGCTACCGCTATTACGGGCTTGTCAACCCCACACGCCCTACGCAGCGCTGCGGCGAAGCCTACACCCGGCAGCTGGAGGATATTCTGCGCAAAGAGCAGCCGGATGTCATTCACCTCTGGGGCACGGAAAATCAGCACACGCTGGCCATGGTTGACGCGGCGGAACACATGGGGATGCGCGAGCGGATTGTAATTTCCATTCAGGGGCTTCTGTCCATATACGCGGAGCATTATCGCGCTTATCTGCCGGAACACGTCTGCCACGGGCACACGCTGAAGGACTTGGTGAAGGGCAATATCGTCCGGCAGGAAGCAATCTACCGCCGCGTCGGGCAGTATGAACAGGAAGCCCTGCGCAGGGTGCAGCACGTCATCGGGCGCACCGACTGGGATGCTGCCTGCATGGCGGAGCTTGCCCCGCAGTCGGCCTATCATTTCAACAACGAAACGCTGCGGGACGAGTTCTACACCGGCGAATGGTCGCTGAACAGCTGCGAGCCGCACAGTCTCTTCTGCAGTCAGGCGCATGTGCCGCTCAAGGGGCTGCATCTCCTATTGCAGGCGCTGGCGATTGTCCGCAAGCGCTATCCCGATGTCAAGCTCTATGTGGGACGCAAGGACTATGGGCGCATTCCGTCGCTTGCGCGCAATGCCTATGAACGGTACATCCACCGTCTGCTGCGCGAAAACGACCTCTACGGTCATGTTGTTTTTACCGGCAGCCTGAATGCACAGCAAATGAAGGAGCGGTATCTAAAAAGTCAGGTGTTTGTGCTGCCGTCGAGCATTGAAAACTCCCCCAATTCGCTGGGCGAGGCGATGCTGCTTGGCGTACCGTGCATTGCGTCGGATGTCGGCGGCGTGCGCTGTCTGATGACGCACGGCGTGGAAGGGCTGATTTATCCGGCAGACGACCCGCATTTGCTGGCGCATGATATCTGCGAGATGTTCGCGCATCCGGAAAAAGCGGCGCGGATGGCGCGCGCCGGACGGGAACACGCCGGAAAAACGCATGATGCGCAGAAGAATCTGGAGATACTACTTCAGATTTATACGGAGATTGCACGATGAAAATCCGAATCACAAAGAACCATGTGGATGCACTCTGTGTGCTGATTGGCGTGCTGGGCATGGGCTCGCTGTATTTTCAGGTGCTGCGGATGCCGCTGATGGCAGCCATGCTGATTGCGTCGATTCTGCTGCTGACGCGGGCGCATCATCCGAAAATCAGCGTCCAGAATGTACGCCTGACGCTGCTGCTGACGGCGGCGCTGCTGCTGACGAGCTTCGTCAACCCGCAGAACGGCATCCACATCAACGATATTGTCATTTGGCTTTGCAACATCGGCTATGTGCTGGTTCTGCAAAGCTGCATCGGGTATCGGACGTATATGCGGCTGTATACCAAAGTCATGCTGGCAGAGGCGGCCATCAGCCTGATTTCCTTCGTCATCGGCGATTTGCTGTCGCTGCCGCTGCCGCTGCTGCACTACGAAGTTTCCAGCGTCAACGGATTTTATCTGACGCCTTATTTTACCTTAGGCTGGCTGAACATCCCGGTTTTCCACCGCAACGCGGGTATGTTCAACGAGCCGGGCAGCCACCAGATTTTCCTGAACTTCGCGCTGCTGTTCCTGATGAGCGACGAAACGCGCATGGGCATGAGCAAGAAGAAATACTGCTGGGCAATTGCGCTGCTGATCGTCACCATCCTCAGCACGCTGTCCACAACAGGCTTTATTTGTCTGGGCGTTGTGCTGCTGACGGTGGCATTCCGCAAAAAGGGCGGGAAAATGGCGCGCAGCATCAAGATGGCGGCGTTCATTGGGCTGGTACTGCTGTTTGTCATCGAGTCTGCCACGGGCGTGGTGGAAAACAAGATTATCGGACGAAATTCCGGCGGTTCATTCTACACGCGGTGGAACGACACCTTCAGCGGCTTTGAAATCGGGCTGGAATCCCCCATTGCGGGGCAGGGCGTTTTCTCGGAGCGAAAGGCGGAAATCCTGCTGGAGCACAAGGTGCAGAACATTTCCAATGGCTTTGCCGCCTTCGTCATGGATACAGGCCTGATTCTCCCGGCAGTTTGGCTATGGCTGATGTACCTCGGTATCCGCACCAAATTTGCCAAGGAGCGGCTGCTGTATGTGCTGGGCGTTTTCCTGCTGTATTTCCTGTGCATCAACACGGAGGGCGTTTTCCTGAACATACTGTTTTTGGGGCTGCTGGGCAAGTGGCAGCCGGACGCGGAGGAAGCGCCTGATCAGCCGGCAAATGCGCGCAGGCAGAGGAAACGCAGGAGGCGCTGCACTGTGCCGCCGGAAAAACTGCGCCTGACGTTTAACCCGCAGCCGGAGGACGCGGCGCAGGAGCAGACAGGCGAAACAGGCGGAGAGGAATCATGAACACAGCATCAAGGAGCGAAAACACGGCACGCAACATCGGTGTAGGCGCAGTACGGCAGGTGGTTACGCTGCTGTTGGCTTTTGCCGTGCGAACGGTGTTTGTGCGCCGACTGGGTGCGGATTACACAGGTGTCAACGGGCTGTACAGCAACATTCTGGCCATGCTGTCACTGGCGGAACTGGGCGTGGGCAACGTGCTGGTGTACAGCTTGTACGCACCGCTGCACCGGGGCGACACGGGCGAAATCCAGCACCTGCTGGGCTATTATCGTCGCATTTACCGCCTGATTGCGCTGGCGGTAGCGCTGCTGGGCGCGGCGGTAATCCCCTTCCTGCCGCTCATCATCAGCAGTGAGCTGCCGATGGCGCAGCTAATCATCTACTATGTGCTGTACCTGGCGAACTCCGTGGCATCCTATCTGGTCATCTACAAAACGACGCTGATTCAGGCTGACCAGAAGGCATATTTGCAAAACATGGTTTCCGCCGCGGCGCTGGTGGTGCAGTATGCGGCGCAGATGGCGTGCCTGCTGATTTGGGGCAGCTATCTTGGCTATTTGCTGATTCAGATCGCCTGCACCCTCCTGCAGAACGCGGTGCTGAGCCATTTAGCGGATAAGATGTACCCCTTCCTGCGGGAAAAGCAGAAACACGAGCCGATGCACCGCAAGCAGGAGCTGAACGACAACATCCGCTCCATGTTTCTCTACAAGCTGGCGACAATACTCATCAACAACACGGACAACATTCTGATTTCCGTCATGCTGGGCACGGTGTTCGTCGGCTACTACTCCAACTACGCGTCGCTGACGACGTATGTGACGACATTCGTTTCCATCGTGATTACCGGCATTTCCGCCAGCTTGGGAAATCTGAATGCCGAGAAGAATTCGGAAAAGTCATACGCCATGTTCCGCAACCTGATTGTCCTCTTCGGGGCGATTACGGGCTTCTGCGTCGCCGCGTACGGCGCGATTGTGCAGGATTTCATCCCCATCTGGGTAGGCGAAGAATACCTGATGGATACAGGGACAGTGGCGGCGGTGCTGTTCACGTTCTACCTGAGCACCATCGTCGCGCCTGTGTGGATGTACCGCGAAACGCTGGGGCTTTTTCGGCAAATGAAATATGTTATGTTTATGACGGCGCTGGTCAACATCCTGCTGTCCATCCTGCTGGGGCACTTCTTCGGCGTGGCGGGCATCATCGGCGCAACAGGGCTGGCGCGGCTCTGCACCATCTTCTGGTATGAGCCGAAAGTGCTGTTCCATCGCACCTTCGGGCGCAGCGCTGCCGCGTATTTCAAGGCGCAGGGAGGCCTGCTGCTGCTCAACGGCGCGGTGATGGCGCTGTCGCTGCTGCTGTGCGCGCGGATGGGGCATACGCTGATGTGGATTATCATCAAGGGCATCACCTGCGCGGCGGTGACGGCGCTCCTGTACACGCTGGCGCTGGGGCGGACGGCAGAATATCGCTGGATGCTTGAAAAAGGGCGGAGTTTCTTGCGCAAATGGAGGAAGAAGGCATGATCGATCAGGAAATGCAGCACTGCCGCAAAATTGTGCGTTTTGACCCTACCATTTCAACAGCGAATCAGGGAGATTTCATCATCCGCAACGCCTGTGAGCATGTGCTGCACGACTGCTTTCCTGTGCAGCTGTCCGTCGCCGTGCCGGTTCGGGACAGGCTGTCGAAAGTGTCGATGAAGCACGTCGGCAGTGCGGATTACGCATTTGTCTGCGGGACGAATCTGCTTTCCTCAGACATGCGCCGCCAAAGGATGTGGAATATCCGCCTGCGGGACGCGGTGATGATGCGCTGCGGCGATTTGCACAAGCGGGAGCTGCTGAATTTCCGCCTGATTCATGAAAAATTTCAGCGCACGCATGTCATTTTGCTGGGCGCGGGGTGGTATCAATACCAGGACGAGCCGACAGGATACACGAAGCGGATTCTAAAAACGCTGCTGGATGGGCAGTACCTGCACGCGGTGCGCGACGAATACACGCGCCAGCGCCTGCTGAAGCTGGGCATCACGAACGTGCTGAATACGGCGTGTCCGACAATGTGGGGGCTGACAGACGACAAATGCGCGCAGATTCCGACGCACAAGGCGGAGCGCGTCGTGACAACGCTGACGGACTACCGCAGCAGCCCGGAGCAGGATGAGCAGATGCTGATCATGCTGCAAAAGCACTATCGCGAGGTGTATGTGTGGCTGCAGGCAGTTGAGGACTACGCCTGCCTGCGCCAAATGGATGCGCGCGTGACGCAGAATTTGCACCTGATTCAGCCAAATCTGCGAGATTACACAGCGCTTTTAGCGTCAGGCGGGATTGACTACGTTGGCACGCGGCTGCACGGCGGCATCCACGCAATGAACATGGGCTGCCGAAGCCTGATCCTGGCGGTAGACAACCGCGCAAGTGAAATCGCGAAGGACACGAATCTGCCCGTCCTGCCCCGCGGCGGGAATTTGGATGTGCTGGAGGAGCGCATCTGTTCCGCATGGGAGACGCAAATTGATTTGCCGACCACGGCAATTCGGCAATGGAAAAATCAGTTCCGCGAGACAGATGCAGAGAAAGTGCCTTGATTTTCGTATAAAATTCGGCTTTCTGCGCGGTAAGTATTGACAGGCGACTTGTAATTTGTTACAATATAGCTGGAATTGGGAAAGAGATTGCTATATCCACTGGGAGCACTGCAGCTCGCCGCGAAAAGAAAGATGGAAAGTAGCAATCGCTTGCCATTGGCACAACCATACGTCGTGCCGGAAGATTGCACGGAACAAGGAGTGAGGACGATGAAGGACAAAAAGTGGATGCGAAAGGCATTGTCTTTCCTGCTGGCTGTATTCATGGTAACGGGCAGTATGGGAACAGTGCTGACGGCGGCTGCAGAAGAGCCGGAAACTCCGCCGGCGGAAACGGTTGATGTCGTGCCGACGGAAGCACCGGAAGCAACGGATGTTCCCGAAGCAACGGAAATCCCCGAAGCGACGGATGTTCCCGAAGCAACGGAAATCCCCGAAGCGACGGATGTTCCTGAAGCGACGGATGTTCCTGAAGCAACGGATGTTCCTGAAGCAACGGATGTTCCCGATGTAACGGAAGCGCCCGAAGCGACGGATGTTCCCGAAGCAACGGAAATCCCCGAAACAACGGAAGCGCCCGAAATCGTGGACGAAGCAGCCGTAGATTACAGCCGCTCCGTGCTGGATAACGAGTTCTTTGACTCCGGCTTTGCCGCGACGTTCAGCAGCGCACAGCTGTACCTGAATCCGACGGGTGATGAGCTGGTTGGTCAGGTAACTGGCGTAGTGTATGTGACGCATCGTCCGCAGAAGGGTCAGCTGAATGAACGGATTTCCGTCTGCGTGTATGACCAGACGGCTGGCGTTGCATATGGCTATCTGGCGGCGGATGCAGTGCATCCCGTGCCGGAAGAGGGCATTGAGAATCAACGTCACACCGGTGTTTTCGCGAGCGGCGTGGAAATGCCCAGTGCCCTGCTGGTGCTTGCGGCTGCGACGGAAGAACCCGTGCCGACCCCTGCACCCACGCCCGTGCCGACGGAAGAGCCTGTTGTCGTGCCGACCGAAGAACCTGTTGTCGTGCCGACCGAGGAACCCGTTGTTGAGCCGACCGAGGAACCTGTTGTCGTGCCGACCGAGAAACCCGCTGTTGAGCCGACGGAAGAGCCCGCTGTTGAGCCGACCGAAGAGCCCGCTGTTGAGCCGACCGAGGAACCCGCGTCGACCCCCGCGCCTACGGACGTGCCGGATGACCTCGAAAACATCGACCGCGCGGATGTGATTATTCCGGGCAAACCGACGTTCGAAATGGACAAGGCGACGGCGGAGCTGGGCGAGAATATCATCTTCACCATCCACACGAAGAACGCCACCAAAATTTTGATGTACATTGACGGCAGCGTCAACCGCTACATCTACGACGTGCCCACCGACACGTCGACGCTTACCATGTCCTTCTCCTCGATGGGGAGCAAGGGGGGCAAGCGCACCATCGCGTTCCAAGCCTACAACGGCAATACGCCCGGCGAAAAGTCCGCTGAACAGACGATTACGCTGACAAAGCCGTCTGTCAAGCCGCAGGTGACGGTGAAGGATATCGACAAGGCGACCGTGGGTCTGGGCGAGAACATCACCTTCACCCTGAGCATCAAAAACGCCACGAAGGTGCTGATGTACATCGACGGCAGTGTCAACCGCCGCTTCGAGAACATCACCCCTGATATGACGGAATACACCTTCACTATGGCGTTCTCTTCGCTGGGGAACAACGGGGGCAAGCGTACCATTGCGTTCCAAGCCTACAACGGCGCAGTCGGCGGCGACAAGACCACCGCAACCACCATTTCCCTGACGAGTGGTTCGTCTGCTGCCCCCGTGATTGCGAATGTCAAGATTGACAAGACGACCGCGGTGCTGGGCGAGCAGATTAAATTCACTGTTTATCTGGACAACGCGACGAAACTGCTGATGTATGTCGACGGGCAGGTGAACCGCCGCTTTGAGGACGTAACGACCAGCATGTCGAAGTACGAGTTCACGATGTCGTTCTCGTCGCTGGGGAATAATGGCGGCGTCCGTACGATTCAGTTCCAGCCTTACAACGGCACGACGGCGGGCGAAAAGTTTAAGGCGTACACGATTACACTGACGACGACCGTGGTCAACAAGCCGGAAGTCGTCAACTTCACCATGAATCCCAGCCGCGTGAAGCTGAATGTGCCGGTGACGTTCACGGTCAACACCAAGAACGCGACGAAAGTCGTCCTGTATGTGGACGGCAAGGCGAACACCAGCTACCCGACGACTGGCGATGTGACGGTTATCGAGCGCGCCTTCGCTTCGCTGGGCAGCGGCAACGGTGTCCGCACGATTCAGTTCAGGCCCTACTACGGAACGACCGCTGGCGAACTTTCCCCGGCGCAGTCCCTGACGCTGTATGTGACCGACGATCCGCTGACCGTGACCGTTCCTGCCGCGAAGCAGGGCGACGACCTGACGGTGACGTGGACGGCTGCTGGCGGCGCAACGAAGTATCAGCTGCTGCTGACCACGCCGGATGGCACGGCTGCGCTGCTGGGCGAAACGGCGGTGCTGAACTACACGGTGCCGGGTCTGAAGCTGCTGCAGCCGGGCGACTACACCATCACGATTAAGGCGCTGTCCGGCAATACGGAGCTGGAATCTGTCAACAAGGCATTCACCGTGACAGGCGACTTCGTGTTCGCGGTTCGTGATGACTCGACGGGCATTGTGGTCGTCAAGTACAACGGCACGGCATCGACGCTGACCGTTCCGAACACGGTGGCGGGTCTGCCGGTGGTGGAAATCGGCGCGCAGGCGTTTGAGGGCAACACGAAGCTCAAGAGCGTAACCCTGCCCGCGACGATTGAAATCATTGGCCGCCGCGCGTTCGCGGAATGCAAGAACCTGCTGGAAGTCAAGTAAAAATTCATAGGAATTACGAAAGCCGGGGATTGCTGGAAAAGCAGTCCCCGGCTGTTTTGCTGCGAAAAAAACATACTTGCGATTGACGTTTCCCTGCCTATCTGCTATCATAAGATAAGCGCCCGCTATATGCCGCACACAAAAGGAGGTATGCCCTATGGAGCAGCTTGAAGTTCTGACCGAAGTGCAGGATTTGCGGAAGGTTTGGCCGCATGAAGCACTGGATTTTACGCCGTGGCTGGCGAAGGATGAGAACATCGCGATTCTGGGCAATGAAATCGGCATGGAAATTGCAGTCGACGGAACAGAATCTGCTGTGGGCGATTTCAGCGTGGATATTATCGCGACCGATATTGCAACAGGGCAGAAGGTTATCATCGAAAACCAGCTGGAAGATACCAACCACGACCATCTGGGCAAACTTATCACCTACGCTGCCGGGAAAGAAGCTCGGACGATTATCTGGGTGGTAAAGCACGCACGCGAGGAACACCGCGCGGCGATTGAGTGGCTGAATAACCACACGGATGACGACATTGGCTTTTTCCTGTGCGAAATCCACCTGTATAAAGTCGGCAGCTCCAATCCTGCGGTGAAGTTCAGCGTGATTGAGAAGCCGAATGACTGGATTAAGAGCGTTAAAAAGAATCAGCAGCAGACAGAAAGCCAGCAGTTCCGCTTGGATTACTGGACAGCCTTCAATGAATATGCGTATGCAAACGCGCAGTTCGCAAGGCAATTTGGCAAGCGAAAAGCATCAAACAAAATGTGGATGAACCTGAGCATTGGCTCATCTGTTTATGATATTTGCTTACGCGCGGTTAAAACAGAAAATCTGCTTGTTGTTGAACTGTATATTCGTGGCGACAAGGATCTTTATCATCAGTTATTTGAAAAACAGAATGCCATTGAGCAGGAATTGGGCGTTACGCTTGACTGGCGGGAACTTCCAGAAAAGAAAGCAAGCCGCATTATGCTGACACGACAGGTCGATTTTGACAATCGCAGCGCGTGGAATGCACAGTTTGACTGGATGATGGAGATGTCACTGAAATTCAAGAAGGTTTTCAAGAAATACCTATAACTTAACTCCCCCACGAAAAAATCCCCCGGAAGCTCATGCCTCCGGGGAACACTTATCTTATTCCGTCTTTGCGCTCTCTCTTGTATAATTCAGCAGTCCGCCATAGAGGATGCAGCCCTGCTGGCGCGCGGTCAGCGGCATCAGCACAATGTAATCCTCGTCCTTCGTGTCGTTATGCAGCACGAACGTGTCGCTGCCGCTTTCCACCGTCTCGCGGACGTTCGGCAGACTCAGCGTGTCGCCCTGCGCGATGCGGTCGTAATCCGCCTCATTCTGGAACGTCAGCGGAAGAATGCCATTGTTGATAAGGTTCGCCTGATGGATACGGGCGAACGACTTCGCGACGACGGCGCGGATGCCCAGATACAGCGGGACAAGCGCGGCGTGTTCGCGGCTGGAGCCTTGCCCGTAGTTCATGCCCGCAACGAGGATGCCGCCGCCTTCCTTCTTCGCGCGCGCCGGGAACGTCGCGTCCACGGGCGTCAGGCAGAAGTCCGACAAGTACGGCACATTCGAGCGGAACGGCAGGAGCTTCGCATCCGACGGCGCAATGTGGTCGGTGGTGATGTTGTCCTCCATCTTCAGCAGCACCTTGCCGGAAATGGCGTCTGCCAGCGGCTTGCCCAACGGGAAGGGCTGAATGTTCGGGCCGCGGACGACCTCCACCGTGTCCTCTTCGCCCGGCGCGACCGGGGGGATGACCAGATTGTCGTTGACGGTGTACGTCTCCGGCATCGGGATGTCGAGGTCAATGTCAAGGCAGCGCGGATCCGTCAGCACACCAGTCAGCGCCGTGACAGCCGCCGTCTCGCAGGAGACCAGGTAAATGCCGGCGGATTTAGTGCCGCTGCGGCCGTAGAAATTGCGGTTGTTCGTGCGAACGGAGACAGCGTTCGTGCGCGGCGACTGTCCCATGCCGATGCACGGCCCGCAAGCGGATTCCAGAATGCGCGCGCCCGCCGCAATCATGTCCGCCAAAGCGCCATTGCGCGCCAGCATCGTCAGCACCTGCTTCGATCCGGGGCCGATGACCAGGCTTACGTCCGGATGCACAGTCTTGCCCTTCAAAATCCGGGCGACGCGCATCATGTCGGTATAGGAAGAGTTCGTGCAGGAACCGATAAACACCTGATCGACCTTAATCGGGCCGCACTGCTTGACGGTTTCCACGATGTCAGGCATATGGGGCTTCGCGACGAGCGGCTCAAGCGCGGTCAAATCAATGTCGAGGATTTCGTCATACGCCGCATCCAGGTCTGCGGACAGCGGCACGAAGTCCTGCTCGCGCTGCTGCGCTTTGAGGAACGCATGGGTCACTTCATCCGACGGGAAGATGGAGGTCGTCGCGCCGAGTTCCGCGCCCATGTTCGTAATCGTCGCACGCTCCGGGACACTCAACGTTTTCACGCCGTCGCCGATGTACTCCATCACCTTGCCGACGCCGCCCTTGACGGTCAGCCGGCGCAGGACTTCCAGAATAATGTCCTTCGCCGCAACGCCGTAGGACAGCTTGCCACGCAGGCGCACGCCGACGACACGCGGGCACGCCAGATAATACGCGCCGCCGCCCATCGCGACCGCAACGTCCAGTCCGCCCGCGCCGATGGCAAGCATCCCGATGCCGCCGCCCGTGGGCGTATGGCTGTCCGAGCCGAGCAGCGTGTAGCCCGGCACGCCGAAGCGCTCCAGCTGTACCTGATGGCAGATGCCGTTGCCGGGCTTGGAGCAGTAAATGCCATGCTTTTTCGTCACCGTTTGGATGTAGTAGTGGTCATCCGCATTTTCAAAGCCAGTTTGCAGCGTGTTATGGTCAATGTACGCCACGGACTTCTTTGTCTTGACGCGCTTGACGCCCATCGCCTCGAATTGCAGGTACGCCATCGTACCGGTGGAATCCTGCGTCAACGTCTGGTCAATGCGGATGGAGATTTCCGAGCCGGGAATCAGTTCACCGCTGAGCAGGTGCGCGGACAGGATTTTCTGAGTCAGATTCATCGCCATGAGGAAAGGACTCCTTTCATAATATGCACAATGCCCAAACGGGCAGAAACAGCCGAATGAACAGCTTCATGATACAGGATTCGGCACGGTGCGTCAATGCTTTTGGGCGGAAAGAACACAAAAAGCGCAGGCTATGAAAAACTCGCCGGATGTTTTAGACATACAGCCTCTTGACAACAAAGCTCCTATATGATATTATTTGAAGTAAACTACTATATAGGAGCATTTGCATGAAAATGAACGGCGGATTTCTTGTTACCAAAATAAAACAGCTTGGAGACCGAATCTTTGAGAAGATTCTCAGCGAAAAGAATATTGATGCGTTCAATGGAGCCCAGGGGCGTATTCTTTATGTGCTGTGGCAGGAGGATGGTATCTCAATCAGGTCACTCTCGACTAAATGCGGATTAGCGATAACATCTCTTACTACGATGCTGGAAAGAATGGAAAATCAAGGGCTGATAAGCCGTGTTCAGTCTGAAACGGACAAAAGGAAAACACTCCTGTTTCTGACTGAGAAAGCACATGCCTTAAAGGGCGAGTACGATTCTGTATCTGATGAGATGGGCAGTATTTACTACAAAGGTTTTTCAGAGGAAGAAATTACCCGGTTTGAGGAATGCCTCGACCGCATCAGAAAGAATCTTGAGGAGTGGCAGAAGTCATGAGTATTTGTATCAAAGATCAGATTCAGAACATGAATATCGTCATTGGCTGCACAGTGGGGTGTACATATTGCTATGCCCGCAACAACGTGAAACGCTGGCATATGATTGATGACTTCGCTGACCCTGAATTCTTTCCGGGTAAGCTCAAGATGATGGAAAAGAAACGTCCGC
>OGFG01002314.1_pt1 | contig 16032 bp, 9 predicted proteins | sample 1570761 | NCBI WGS metagenome assembly OGFG01 (sample SAMEA2581938, study PRJEB24529) | metagenome | biome: Human gut stool | place: China | collected 2011 | reverse complement strand
CGGAATGCTCAGGAATATGGTCCCGGAAATCAAAAAAGTATAATTTGAATATATAAGTCCCGAAAATATACGCATACAGGATGAAGAAAAAAATATTGTTCATAGACCGCGACGGCACGCTGATCGTCATGGTTTGTAGCAAAGTGACCGTTCATCACTTTGATATATAACTGATTATTGTAAGAAGATGTTAATTTCATTGATTCATGTTTCATATGTATGTACCATCCTTTCATTTAAATAACATATATAATTTGTTATACAATCTCTAAAATAGTGTTAACGACCAGATCGTTCTGTTCTGGATTCATGAAGCAGAAGCGGATATAAGAATTATCCAATCCTGTGATGTCGGCACAGCTTCTGATATACAATCCCTTACTCTGGCAATGTTCCACAACTGTCAGAGCAGTAATATCGTTCTTTAATAATTTAACCAGAATAAAATTTGCATCCGGCTTATAGAGTTTGATCGTCTTGCGGCTTGCCAGTGCAGAATAGACGAGATTTCGTTCCGTCTTCATCAGTGTCTGTGTCTTACCTATGTAGGAAGCATCCTTGAACATATCAATGCCGGCTGCCTCGGCAAGTGCGTTGATCGCATAAGGAAAACCGGTGATTGACATTGTCTTTTTAAAAACCGGATTTGATGTGATCGCATAGGCTAATCGAAGACCGGGTACTGCAAAGAATTTACTTGTGTTTCTGAGAACGTAGAGATTGTCATATTCCTTAACCAGCGGAATAGCGGTGCAATTGCCCTTATCCTGAACGAAATCCATATACTCCTCATCAACGACCAGTGCAATATCATTTCCTGCGCAGATCTTTGCAATGAATTCCAGAGATTCGCGGTCGATGACCTGTGATGTTGTTCCATTTGGATTCGAGATAAATACCATATCAATGGATTCATTTAACGTAGAGATGAAATCCGCAATATCCAGTTCGTAGTTTTCTTCTTCGGATAACTGATAGTATGTGATATCACAGCCGTTCATTTTCAGGATCTTCTCATAGTTCTGTGCTCCCGGTGAAAGAAGAACAGCATGTTTTGGACTGTTGAATTCAATCACGAGTTTGATAAATTCATATGAGCAGCTTCCGACAATAATATCGTCCGGATCCGCACCAGAATAGCCTGCGATACTTTCCTTTAATCTTGTATATGAGCCATCCGGATAACGCTTTAGATCTTCGATGCTGTTAAGAATGACATTTTTGACAGAATCCGGAACCCCGAGCGGATTCATGTTCAGGTCAAATCTTACAGATTCATTCTGGGAGAGCAGATTGCTCCCAGAAAGATGTGACGTACTTTTTCCCATAAAAAATTCCTCTTTTTCCATATATAATGTTTCAAAAAACTATTTATTTTGCTATAATCAAAATATATGTTTTTATATAATTATACCGATTCGGGGATTTAATTACAAGAAAAATACATGAGTTTTAATAAAATGATTACGAAAGCAAGGAGAACCAGATGAAAGGGATCGTAGAACAGTACGCCAGAGGAGAATTCAATGTAGAAAGACCGGATATTGATATTTCCATTGCAAAGCTGGAACTGGCTGTGGAAGCCGGCTCCATATTTCAGGGAACCTTTAAGGTGGTGTCGAAGAATGATGTACCGATCAAATTGATGGTATATGACAGCAGATACCTGTTCGATTTCAAGAGTCATACATTTGTAGGCAGACGGAATACGGTTGCCTTTTCTTTTGATGCCCGCGGAATCGAAGAAGGCAAGAGCTTTAAAGGACATATCAACATCATAACGGATGGTGGAGAATATAAGATCCCGTACAGCGTAGAGGTTGTTCCGCCTTATGTTCTGGTAGAAGACAAACGGATCGAGGATCTGTTCCAGTTCGCGACCTTCGCAGAGGAGCACTGGGATGTAGCAGTTCAGATCTTTGACAGCCCGGAATTCGTGCGTACCTTTTTAGGGGATGACGCGATCATTAAGGGTGTCTATGAGAGTCTGAAGAAATCGTTATCCATCAATCAGGCAATGGAAGAATTCCTTGTATATACCCATAAGAAACGTGTGCTTACACTGACAGCAAAGCAGCGTGAGCTGTTGATCGAGATGCCGGATGAGCTGGTTCGTGCAACGATCTCCGTAAATAAGAACACCTGGGGGTATACTCATACCTATATTACATCAGACAGCGATTTTCTGATCCCGGAAGCAACCCGGATCACAGGTCAGGATTTCACCGGAAATAATTATGAGCTGAACTTTCTGATCGATCCGACGAAGATCCCGGAAGGAGTATCGGCAGGTTATATCCATTTTAATAATACCCTGCAGAACATCAGCGTGAAAGTCAGCATCAAGAAGCCGGAGGTTCAGAGAACCGAGCCGAAGAATCGTCATGTGAATTTCATGATCAAGAAAGGTCATGAGGCGCTAGCAAAAGCATACATTGATTTCCGTACGGATAAGATGGCACTTGCTGATTACACGAAACGTTCGACAGAGGCACTGGAAACACTGGTCAAATACAGACCGGAGGATAACATCTATCGGCTGGGACTGCTTCATATGAAGCTGTTAGAGGGCAAAACAGAATATGTAAAACAGGAATTTGTCCGTATTGATGCAGATGCCGATCTGAACGAAGCAGGCAGCATGGAGAAGTGTTATTACAGTTATCTGAAAGCACTTCTGACAAAGGATAAGGCCATGATCGACAGCACGGCAAGACTTGTCCGCGGACGACTGGAACAGGAGAAGGACAAGCTGTTTTATTTCTGGCTGCTGTTATTTGTGGACTACAGTTATACAGAGGATAAATGGAACCTTTATGAGGATATCCGGAAATTATATAATGAGGGTGTAAACAGCCCGGTTATTTACTTTGAAATATGTGATATGTTCAATAAGCAGCCGCTTATGATGAAACGGATCGCACCGCTTGAGATCTCAGCTATCCGCTGGGGTATGCGACATGAATTTGTATCCGAAGACGTCATTATGGAATTCGTAAAGACGGCTGCAAGAATGAAGCTCTTTGATATTCACGCATTTAAGATGCTGGAGAATATCTATGCAGCAAAGCATGACCGTATGACCTTGGATACGATATGTGAAATTCTTCTCAGATTTAAAAAATGTGATAAAGAGTATCATGTATATTATCAGGATGCGGCAAATGCAGGAATTAAATATGTTGGTTTGTATGAGGGCTTCTTAAAGAGCATGGATAAGAAGACGTATCAGCCAATACCGGAATCCATTCTCCGTTATTTCAATTATAAGAATACATTAGATGATGAAGAGCTGGCATATCTTTATGCAAATGTCATCATGAATAAGGCACAGAATATGAATGTGTTCCATGAGTATATCCCTGCGATCGAGAACTTCATGGAGAAGAAGATCATTGACGGCGAAGTGAGTGATGATCTGACGGTGATCTATGAAGAATTCCTGGAGCCGGAGAGCGTGAAACCGGAATTTGCATCAAAGTTAATTAATATCATATTCAAGCAGAAGCTGACCTGTCGGAATAAGAATATCGTATCAGTGGTTGTAACACATGAGGAACTGGAAAAGAGTGAACAGGTGGATATGGTTGACGGAGAAGCTTATGTAGAGATCGTGTCAGAATCTGCGATCATTACATTACTTGACAGTCGGGGCTGCAGATATATCAATACGGTACCATACCGGCTTGAGCCAGTTGTCGGAGAAGAAAATTATCTGGATATCTGTAAAGAGTATAATCCGAAGGATTACCGCCTGTTATTATTTGAGTATAACGATATAGACAGCTTTTCATATAAGGATGCATCCGAGATCAACCTGGCTCGTGATATCTCTAACTGCCCGAATATCAGCTATCTGATCAGGCAGAGAGCACTCCGCCATATGGTTGAGTATTATCATGAGAATTATGATGCGGACATTTTATATAAATATCTGTCGCGAATTGATCTGGATTATGTGGAAGTGGAGGACGCTTCCCGGATCATTACATATTACATTTCTTTACGGATGTATGAGCAGGCATTTAACGGAATCCATCGGTTTGGATATGTAGATGTGGATGTGGATGAACTGATACGGATCGCAGAATTTGGAATATCCGATAAGAGGTATGATGATGACAGGATATTATTATCTATCTGTGTGTATCTGTATCGGAGAGGATATGCGACACAGAAGGTTCTTGCATTCCTGATCAATAACTATAATGGCTCGTTAGAGGAAATGGCAGAGCTGTTTAAGGCAGTTAACACAAATTATCGTGATATTGATATGCTTGCAGAGAATATCTTGGCACAGATGATGTTTGCGGATGCTTATACAGAGGCAATCTTTGATATCTTTGCGCTTTATTACGCAGGCAGAAGCAGGGGCATGGTAGTCAAGGCATTTTTACGGTTCTGTGCATACCAGTATATTATCAAGGATCTGAAGATTCCTGCGGATATCATGGAATGTCTGTATAAAGAGGTGGCGAAGAAGAACATTACAGATGAGATTTCAGAGATGGCTCTGCTCTCTTATTTTGCAGGCTGCGGTGGACGGTTCTCGGCAGAACAGAAGGAATGGATCCGGAATACAGTTCGTCATTTTATAGACAGCAGTATGATCCTGCCGTTCTTTAAAGAATTTGCATCCTTTGTAACGTTGCCGGATGATATGAAGTTTAAGACCTATCTGATCTTTAAGGGCGAGAGCGGCAGACAGATCTGGGTAAGCTACAGCTTCGGACAGGAAAGCAACAGTATGGCACATTACAAATCGGAGCGAATGAATGAGATCATACCGGGAATCTATATCAAGGAATTTGTTGTGTTCCACGGAGAGACACTGTTATATTCCATTGATGGTGCGGAGAGCGGTAATTCATCCATCGTTGAGAGTGATATTTTAAAGAATACAACATGTCATAAGAAGAACAGTAATCGATTTGAGCTGATCAACAGTATGCTGATCAGTCAGGAGACAAGAAATGATCAGGAGCTGATCCAGGCGATGGATACCTATCTGAATAACACACATTTCTTTGAGGAGAATCTGATATTGTTATAAGACAGCAGAAACAGGAGGAGATAACATGACGGAACATCCATTATATCTGGGATTAGATCTGAGTCCGGAGTATACACAGTTAAGTTATTATAAGCTGGATGAAGGAGTACCGGAATCAATCTGTCACAGTGATTCCAAAGATACATATCTGCTTCCAAATATTATGTTTTATACAGATAAATATAAAGACGGAACCGGAGCAAAAGATGAATCCGGTTGGAGTGTCGGAGCGGTGGCTGCAGGAAAACGGTTCAAGGAAGATGGCGTGGTGGTTGACCGTATTTACCAGAAGACGATCATCAACGAGGACACGGAGATCTATGGAACAGGTTATAAAGCAAAAGACCTTCTGATCAAAATGCTGCTGCTTCATATCCGGGAATTTACAAAACAGTTTGAAAGCTATGAGATCAGGCGGCTGGTAGTAACGATCGCAGATGCAGATATTCATATCATCAAGGCAGTGCAGGAGTTACAGAGCGCGCTTCATTTAAGTGATGAACAGTTTGAGATCACAAGCCATATAGACAGTGGAATTTATTATATCTTTAATCAGCCGGAGTCATTAAGAAATAACAGTGTGGTGCTGTTTGATTTTAACAGCAGCGGACTTGATTATTACAGATTTGATATTACGCATAACAAATCGCCGGAGATTGTAGATGTATTTCATCAAAACCTGAAAGACCGCTTGACGTTTTCAGCGTTTAAGAAGGACGATGAGGAGTTGGATGAGCAGTTCGCAGCAATCTGTCAGGAGCTTCTGGCAGAGACTTATGTGTCCTCGGTGTTTCTGACCGGAATTGGCTTTGCGGATAACTGGCTGAAGGAGTCAGCGACGATTCTCTGTCAGGGAAGACGGGTATTTGTTGGTCAGAACATCTATACAAAGGGAGCCTGCTACCGGGCATTTGGCGACCGGCACAGCAAGGTGCTTAACCGTTATCTGATTCGGTCGGAATATACCGTTGGCTTTGACATAGGGATCAGTTTAAATGATGACAGCAAGACATTTGTGCCGATCACCAGAGGAGGACAGGAATGGTTCCACACAAAGGGAAAATTATATATCTTTCCGGACGAATCGAATCAGGTGGAGCTGATCTATCGCAACATATTGACAGGAGATTATGATAAGGAGCATATCGAGATCCACGGACTGCCGAAGCGTCCGCCGAAGACGACCAAGATTTCACTGGAAGCGGAATTCTACAGTGCGGAAAAGGGAGCGGTTGTTATCAGGGATGAAGGATTTGGAACGATGTTTCCAACCACAAATAAGATATATAGGAAGGAATTTGACCTGAAATGGGAAAAATAATTGTATGTAATACAAAAACTGCACAGAATCCATACACGTTCCTGAATACCAAGGTATCTGTATATTCCTACGAGGAATTGTGTTATTACCTGTATAATAATATGGTGCTGGTTGGGGAAGAAGATGTATCGGCAAGATTGTCGGCATGGATCAGGAGAGAGCTTGATCTCACAGAACTTGCAGACAAGATCGATACATTACTTGACAAGCATGCATTTGTTCAGGATATCATGGTGGAGATTCTTGTGTATGGCGGATATTACAGCAGTGAAGAAGTACGGCAGTTTATGGCGGAATGCCAGAAGCTTCGTACGTTAAAATCATACGAAGTCGAGAAGCTGCGGGCGGATGGATATCTGCGGTACAAGCATTATATAAAAGCGGGTGCGATCTATGATGAGGTTATCTGCTATCTGGAAAAAGAAAAACAGGAGGATGAATTCCTCGGAAATGTATATCATAATAAAGCAGTTGCTCTGGCCGGAAATCTTCAGCTTGATGAAGCAAAGAGCTGTTTTATTAAGGCATATTCGTTAAATAAGAACGAGGAATCCCTGATCGAATATTTCTGTGTGCTGGCAGTTACGGTGGATACCGCGACACTTGAAAAAGAGATAAAAAAACGAGGACTTCCTGCGAACTTCTTAGAGGATCTGATGAGTGAAGTCGGCGATTCTAAAGAAGATGTGCGGGAGCTTCCAATCTACAATAAAGTCCAGAAAGCGGTTTATAACCGACTTCATGGACATATTGAAGATTATGACAGACGTATGGATACGATCCTGTCGGAATTAAAAGACGAATTCAGGGATCAGCTTGTCTGATAGATAAAGTTTTATATGAAGCAGGAACAGAAAATATTATGAGCCTTTTCAGAGAAATTCGTATTGTATGTGGACGAAGGCACTAAGACAGCTCCAGCTTTTCAATAATAAATCCAGCATTCTCCATATGATATTCGCTGCCACAGTAAGGGCAGATGCGCTGGCGTACGGAATCGAAGCTTGCGCCACAGCTCGGGCAATGGACAGAGGTAATGGAGAAGCCGGGCGGTTCCATGTAGGCGGTATTACGTCGGAGGGATACGTCGATACAGTCGCCCCGACGGTTTATGGCGCCATCATGTTCACTGTAACTGATCCACCAGGTACGAAGATTCAGGCACAGCTCACTTCCCTCCATGTGGATATCATTGACAGTTAAAGCCTGCATGTAGGTCATCTCGATGATATCCTGAAAATATGGATCCAAAGAAGAACCACGATAGAAAGCAAGGTTTTCCGGGTGATCTGTCAGAACTGTCATGCGGATCAGGGCGATGATCTGGCCTTCAAATTTCTCAAAAGAAAAAACAGGATCATAAGGCGCAAATGCTCGTGAGATCTTTCCCTTTGCTGTCACATAAGACCAGAATGGAATACGTTTTCGACCGTCACGATTGAACTGCTTAATGATCAAAAGAACGGATGAAAGCATAAGTCCGGTGATGCCGCCGAAGATCAGTGTGACAAAATAGGACATGATCAGGCTGGCAGGAATCGGATTCTCCCGGTCTGAAAGAAAGGAAATAAAAGTAAATAGAAATACAGCCAGCATAGTGATCCATATGGTGGAGCCTCGTTTGTTTACATTTTTCATGGAAGCATTATTCCGGATAAAATAGGTATTCGTGACACGCGGGAACAGATCCTTTATCTGGAAAACGGTGCTGCAGTATGGGCAACCCTGTGTCAGGGCAGCAACCGGATTGACAGCGCCACAGTTCGGACAGGTCATGGTCATATGATGAAGCTCTGCTTCATTTGGTGTATGCACAACCACCTCATACATGATATCATCTGATTTCCGGTCATATATGGTGCCGGATGTATTTTCAAATCGCAGATGCCGGTTGATCCTTTCGTCCATGGTATCAACGGAATACCAGACCGTGTTTCTTGTAAGATAAGAGGTGCCATTGGTGTCTTTGGCAGGCGTTGTGTAGTGGATCATTTGGATACCTTTGCGATTCAGACGTTCCTTCTGCAGGTGGAGGGCGTAGGAGGTATCACCGTCACAGCTCTTTGGCGGAAGGCCGGAATCATACCAGTGATTCAACTCTATGGCAAAATCATCATAAATGCTTTTGTGTTTTTCCCATGAAGGTTTGTATTTCTTAAATGCGGTCACCTGTTTTATATAGCGTATCAGTAATATAACGGCAATTATGATCAGTACGATGCCGATTCCAAGGAAAATAAATCTTGGCGTACGATCGATCTCGCAGGTGTATACAGAGGCAGACAGAATTCCTGCTGCCAGAACGCCGATGCTTTTAGGGAACAGAGTGGCATCCGGCAGTGAGACCGGATGATTTCGTTTGATATTTGATATTGGTGGGAGTATATCCATTCTTTTTCTCCTGTTAAAAATTTGATCATTGGGTAATATGGGGGAAATTATAAGAAAATAAATGCAATGTACGATATAAAACCATTTGTCCCATATAGGAAAAGTGTATAATGAAATATAGAAGATGTTCAGCATAAAATAAGAAAGGACCAAAGCATGAAAAAGCAGGAAACGGCAAATACATCGTTAAAAGAGAATAGAACACATGGAACGGTGCAGTATCCGATTGCTTTGTACGAATGGAACGGAGAAAATGAGTGGCATGTGGTTCCGCATTGGCATGAGGAAATGGAATGGCTCTATTTTCAAAAAGGCGATTTCCCGGTATGGATAAATACAAAGGAGTATCAGGTTCATGCACCGGCATTTATGTGCATCCATCCGGAAGAACTGCATGCACTGATCCTGGAAAAGGATGGTATAGAAAGTGCGGTTGTGTTCCCTCTTGATATCCTGTGCTTTGAACGGTATGATGCGGCGGAGGCGAAGGTGCTTGGCCCGCTTGCAGAAGGAAAGCTTCGGATGCCGGTTCTGTGCCAGAGCGGGGATGCGGCATTTGAAGAATTAAGTGCTTGTTATAAAGAGATCGAACAGATGCTCAGGCAGATGGAAGAATATGATACGAAGAAAGCGCAGCATCAGGATTCTTCAATAACGCGTGAGAACATGCCAGGAGAACCGAAACAGAATCTACAGAAAAATATGCTCTATTTGAATATCAAGGCAAAGATGTTAGAGCTCATCGCAGTTGCATATAAGTATGACCTGTTTACAAGACAGGTCAGGGAAGACAGGGAAGAATCAGGAACGGTAGAGAATCTGAAAAAGGTGCTGCAGTATATCGGGGAGCATTACGGTTCACCGATCCGCTTGTCCGAACTGGCGGAGCTGGTCAATATGAATGAACAGTATTTTTGCCGATATTTTAAGAAGAATATCGGGAAGACGATCACAGAATATATCAATGTGATCCGTGTGGAGAAAGCGGCAACGGCACTTGCAGAGACAGAGGATAAGATCATAGATATTGCATCTGCTTGTGGATTTGACAATATCGGATATTTTATCAGACGCTTTAAAAAGGAGAAGGGCATGACACCTTCCGAATATCGTAAAAAGTCAAAATAGTACAATAAAATAGTCAATTTAAAGATAGAAAACCTCTTTGTATTCCGTATACTGTAATTAAAGTGTAAAAAGAACGAGTATCTGTATCCGATGGTGGAACAGATACAGACAGTATAAAAGGAACACAGGAGGTTTTTATAATGAAAAGAAAATGGTGGCATGGTAAAGTAGCATATCAGATATATCCAAAGAGTTTTCAGGATACAAATGGAGATGGAATCGGTGATCTTCGTGGCGTGATCGATCATTTAGATTATCTGAAAAGTCTGGGAATCGATATTATCTGGTTATCTCCGATCTATCAGTCTCCATTTGTCGATCAGGGTTATGATATTTCAGATTATTATAAGATCGATGAGATCTTTGGAACGATGGAAGAATTCGATGAGTTGTTAGCAGAAGCGAAGAAGCGGGATATGTATATCATTATGGATCTTGTTATTAATCACTGTTCTGATCAGCATGAATGGTTCCAGAAAGCATTAAAAGATCCGGAGGGTAAATATGGCGATTATTTTTATTTCCGTAAGGGAAAAGACGGCAATCCGCCAAGCAATTACCGGTCTTATTTTGGTGGAAGTGCATGGGAAAAGGTAGAAGGAACGGACTATTATTATCTTCATATGTTTGCAAAGGAACAGCCGGATCTGAACTGGAACAATCCTGAGGTATTAAATGAATTATATACCATGATCAACTGGTGGCTGGATAAGGGCGTTGCGGGTTTCCGTATCGATGCGATCATCAATATCAAGAAAGATCTGAGTTTTCCGGATTATGAGCCGGACGGACCAGATGGAATGACAGGAATCTTCCATATGGTTGAGGGCGTCGATGGCGTTGGTGAACTGTTAGAGGATCTGAAGAAGCATACATTTGAAAAGTACGATGCGTTTACAGTTGCTGAAGTATTCAATATGAAGAAGGATGAGCTGGAAGAATTTATCGGTGACGACGGACATTTTTCAACGATGTTTGATTTCTCAGCGCATGAGATGACCTTTGGCGATCATGGCTGGTACGATGCGAAGAAGGTCAGATTTGATGATCTGAAAAAGGAGATCTTCCATGCACAGAAGGAATGTGAAGATGTTGGCTTCCTTGCAAATATTATAGAGAATCACGACGAGCCGAGAGGTGCGAGCCGTTATCTGCCGGATTACCTTCAGAATGAAGACGGAATCAAATTACTGGGAACGATCAGTGTTATGCTGCGTGGTATTCCGTTTATTTATCAGGGACAGGAGATCGGTATGCGTAACTGTCATATGGCTTCGATCGATGATTACAATGATATTAGTACAAAGAATGAATATGCAGTTGCAATCGATGCTGGCTGTACGGTAGAAGAAGCGATGGAAGCCTGCTATGAGAACAGCAGGGATAATGCCAGAACACCAATGCAGTGGGATGATTCTGCACAGGCAGGATTTACAACCGGAACACCATGGCTCTTTGTAAATCCAAATTATAAAGAGATCAATGTAAAAGAACAGCTTGGCAGGGAAGATTCAGTATGGTACTATTACCAGAAGCTGATCGCACTTCGTAAGTCCGAGGACTACAAAGAAGTATTTACCTATGGCAAGGTCGTTCCAATGTTTGTGGAGAAGGATGGAATATTTGCATATGCAAGAAAGACGGAAGACCAGACCGTTTACATTATAACGAATTACAGCAGAGAAGATATCACGGTTGATCTGCTGACTGCAAATGAGCAGCCGAAGCTTCACGTTTTGTTAGATAATAAGAATGACGTATGCTTAAATGGCAACCGTATACGGTTAAGCTCCGGGCAGGCAGTGATCCTGGGATAATGCTTTGAATAATTGATCAACATATAAAACCATTAAAATGATGGCGAAACAGTGCTTAAAAACCATCATTTTGATGGTTTTTATTAGTTACAAGGAAATTAATATATGATATTCTGTTAAAAAGTGGAAATAAATTAGGGGTATTATAATGGCATAGAAATGGGGTGCATATATGAGAAGAAATTACAGGGAAGGTATCGGCAGATGGCTGGCAGGAGTGCTGGTTATCAGCATGACACTTGGACAGATAACAGGCTGTCAGGTGACAGGTGGGGATCAGAATGGGGGAACAACTTCCGGGTATCTAACAGAAGAAAATACTGACAAGGCAGATGGCTCACAGACGACAACCGAAGAACCGACCACAGAAGAAGAGTGGAAATCGATCGTCTCGGGGGAATACTACAAGCAGGCAAAGGTATCCGGATATACGAATCTGTATCAACTGGATATGAAAGTAGAGGAAGATAATATTTACATCAATAAGATGTTTGCTTTTGGGGATGCCCTTGGAATCCAGTATGGCGTAGGAGAAGACGGTTATCTGGCACTATATGATCTGGCGGATCTCAGGCAGAAAGCGGTTGTAAGCTGCCCGAAGGATACATATGCATCAGATGTATTTTCAAATGGAACCGATGAGGTGGTTCTCTATGATAAAGGCAACAAAGAGCTGATCCGTTATGGATCCTTGTTGGATAATGAGTCTGTTATGCCAATCGAAAAAGGGACACCGGACAGTTATCTGATGTCAAAGGATCTCACCGGCTTCTTCTATACAAATGCAGAGGATGGACAGATCTATGAATATGATCTGCGGTCAGGGGAAGAGTCAGAGGTGTGTCCGGCATATTCAGGAGAAGGAAAAGATACAACGCTGCTAGGATATGCGGAAGAACCGGAGTATCTGGTGGTGTCGGCATATGATAATACGGCAGAACGTGTGGAGGTCAGATGTTATAGTGTGACCGGTGAAGATATAAAAGAAACCGGTGATTATGATATCGTGCAATTTGAAGGAAGTGGGGATAAGTACTACGCATCGGTATATGCGGATGGTCAGGTCTATCAGGTGTATGGAGAAACTTCCGGGGAAGAAGCGGGTATTTTGTTCCCAGATAATACAGGTGATTTTCAGGTTGGCTGCGATGTAGAACATGGTCTGGCTATGTATGGCAGTTCCAGCCAGTCGCAGGAGACGAATACACAGAAGCTGCAGTTCCGGATCTATAATGTGGATACCGGTAAATGTGAAAGCAGACTTGCAGTAACATTTCCGTTTGATGAAACAAATTATATCTATATCGATCAAGGTACTTATATAGATACATACAACTTCTTTGTATTTTCAACGAGCGGACTCACACCGGAAGTATACATATGGGATCTGAACGATGCACGCAGCATTTCCGGTGATTCCAGAGTCTACCGTTATCCATGGAGTTATCTGGATCATCCGTCTGATGAGCTGAAGCAGGAGCTGCGGCAGCAGGCAAAGGATATCGGAGATCAAAATGGTGTAGAGATACATATATTTGATGAAGTGTCGGAGTGCAGCAAGGATATCTACCGTTATGAGGCATCAGACAATGCACTTCTGACTGCTCAGTCATTGGAAGTTCTGAAGAATGAGTTGAAGAAATATCCGGATCGGATGTTGAAAAATCTGGATGATGGATATGGAAGCATATTAAAGATCTATCTGGCAGGTGCGATCATAGGAACAGATGAAACGGCACTTACAACAGCTGCCGGAGTTCAGAATACTCTGGAGAATGACACATTTCTGGTTATTGATATCAATGATCAGTCCTCCTATATCAGCACGATCCACCACGAGATCTTCCATGCGATCGAGAACCATATGAATTACACCGACTGTTGGTTTGATGAAGGAATTTGGTCGGAGTGCAACCCGGATGGATTCGATTATGATTACGATTATATTGCAAATGAAAATAGCTATGACAATACCTATGTAGCATTTTCATCCGGTGATGCGTCAGAGATTGCATTTATTGATACCTACTCAAAAAGCTTTCCAAATGAAGACCGTGCGAGAGTATTTGAATATGCCATGACGGATCAGCAGAATGATAATGGATTCTTTAGCTATGAAAGAATACGGAAAAAGTTAAAGGTGATATCGGATCAGATGAGTGCATGTTTCCCGGAGGATGATGGAGCGACACTTATGCCGTGGGAAAGAGTATTGATGTATGAAAAATAGCAAGATTACGTTTAAAACCGCTTGACACTGGAAAGACTTCTGTTGTACTATGAGATTTAGTTTAACAGCATAAATGCAAGGAAAAAGAGGAGTACCATAAAAGAACTGCCAGAGAGGAAGATCCACAGGCTGAAAGGTCTTTCGAGGAAATTTGTGGGAAGGTAGCTTTGGAGCAGCACATCCGAAATGTTCAGTAGGATGCGCCGGGTCGTTCCCGTTACAGAATAAGATGAGTGATAAATTAAGGTGGTAACGCGTAAGATACGCCCTTTGGAACAGAGATGTTTCAAAGGGCTTTTTCTATGTAAGAAGATTGATTCTGTAAAGGAAAAACGCTCCACTAAAGATGCTATAAAAACAGAAAGGATGGAACAGATGAAAGAACTGGAAAAGACATACAATCCGGCCGACATAGAAGACAGGCTGTACAGAAAATGGGAAGATAAGAAATATTTTCATGCAGAGGTAGATCGCAGTAAGAAACCATTTACGATCGTTATGCCGCCTCCAAATGTAACCGGACAGCTTCATATGGGTCATGCCCTGGACAATACGATGCAGGATATCCTCATTCGTTTCAAAAGAATGCAGGGCTACAGTGCATTATGGCAGCCGGGTACAGACCATGCAGCGATCGCTACAGAGGTAAAGGTAACAGAGAAATTAAAGGCAGAAGGCATTGATAAGAAGGAGATCGGCAGAGAGGCTTTCTTACAGCATGCCTGGAAATGGAAAGAAGAATACGGCGGAAGAATCGTAAATCAGTTAAAGAAGCTGGGTTCATCTGCTGACTGGGACAGAGAGCGTTTTACAATGGACGAGGGATGTTCAGAAGCAGTTAAGGAAGTATTTGTTAATCTCTATGAAAAGGGATATATCTACAAAGGTTCCAGGATCATCAACTGGTGTCCTGTATGTAAGACATCCATTTCGGACGCAGAGGTAGAGCATGTAGAACAGGAAGGACATTTCTGGCATATCAATTATCCGATCGTTGGAGAAGAAGGAAGATATGTAGAGATTGCAACGACCAGACCGGAAACCCTGCTTGGTGATACGGCAGTTGCTGTAAATCCAAAGGATGAGCGTTATAAGGATATCATCGGTAAGATGCTGAAGCTTCCTTTAACAGACAGAGAGATTCCTGTTATCGCAGATGAATATGTAGATATGGAATTCGGAACAGGCTGTGTAAAGATTACACCTGCACATGATCCGAACGACTTCGAAGTAGGTAAGAGACACAATCTGGAAGAAATCAATATTTTAAACGATGATGCTACGATCAACGAGAAGGGCGGCAAATACGCAGGCATGGATCGTTATGAAGCAAGAAAAGCAATGGTAGCAGATCTGGAAAAAGAAGGTCTTCTTGTAAAGGTTGTACCACACACACATAACGTAGGAACACATGACAGATGTAAGACAACGGTAGAGCCAATGATCAAGCCTCAGTGGTTTGTCCGCATGAAGGAGATGGGCCAGGCAGCTCTTGACATCATCAAGACAGATGAGCTCTCATTTGTGCCTGAGCAGTTCGACAAGACATACATCCACTGGCTTGAAAATATCCGTGACTGGGGTATATCAAGACAGCTCTGGTGGGGACATAGAATACCTGCATGGTACTGTGACGAGTGCGGTGAGACCATCGTCAGCCGTGAGACTCCTACAGTATGTCCAAAGTGCGGATGCACACACCTTACACAGGATGAGGATACACTTGATACATGGTTCTCATCAGCACTGTGGCCATTTTCAACACTTGGCTGGCCGGACAAGACTCCGGAGTACGAGTATTTCTATCCTACAAGCGTGCTTGTAACAGGATACGACATCATATTCTTCTGGGTAATCCGTATGGTATTCTCAGCACTTGAGCAGACAGGCAAGAGCCCATTCAAGCATGTGCTGATCCACGGACTTGTAAGAGACGACCAGGGACGTAAGATGAGTAAGTCACTTGGAAATGGTATAGACCCACTTGAAGTTATTGATAAGTACGGTGCAGATGCTTTAAGATATACACTTATCACGGGTAATGCACCTGGTAATGATATGCGTTTCTACTGGGAAAGAGTTGAGGCAAGCC